>Ga0308172_1000152_pt1 | contig 130257 bp, 123 predicted proteins | sample PhyGR2_FD_202134 | JGI IMG/M metagenome (GOLD analysis project Ga0308172, IMG submission 202134) | Phyllosphere microbial communities from UC Gill Tract Community Farm, Albany, California, United States - DLSLSG.R2 | ecosystem: Host-associated > Plants > Phyllosphere > Unclassified | place... | reverse complement strand
AAACCATGACTGACGTAGCCAAAGCTGTAGAAGCAATGAAAGCCAAATTCAACCCAAGCGCTGCCGAAGGCTTGGACCTGGTGTTCGGTTTCCGCATCGACGACACCAAGAACTTCTCCCTGGTGGTCAAAGACAAGACCTGCGAACTCAAAGAAGGCGAGAACCCAGACGCCCAAGTCACCCTGGTGATGGACAGCGACACGCTGGAAGGCATCGTCGACGGCACCACCGACGGCATGCAGGCGTTCATGGGCGGCAAGCTGCGCACCGAAGGCGACATGATGCTGGCGATGAAACTGAGCGAACTGTTTCCGGCCTGATAAGTCGATGCTCAAAGAATCCCGCCACCCGGCGGGATTTTTCGTTCAACCTGGCGGCCTCCGACTAACCGGATATCGGCCTTATTCCCCTCAAGCCTTCGGCGCAACACTTAATAACAACGCCACCAATGCACTCCACCCGGTTTGGTGTGACGCGCCCAGGCCGCGGCCGGTTTCGCCATGGAAATATTCGTGAAACAACACCAGCTCACGGCTGAGGGGATCAGCCTCCAACTGCGCATACCCCGCCATCGACGGGCGTGACCCGTTTTCATCCAATAGAAACAAGCGAGTCAACCGCTGGCTGAGGCCGTCGGCCACTTCTCCCAGTGACGCCAGATAACCGCTGCCCGCCGGGTACTCCACCGAAAAGTGATCGGCGTAATAACGCTCGAATTCGCGCAGCGACTCGATCAGCATGTAGTTGATGGGCATCCACAACGGCCCGCGCCAATTGGAATTACCGCCGTACAGCCGCGAGTCGGACTCACCTGGCTGGTAACGCGCGCACAACGTATCGCCATTTATCTTCAGTGCCAGGGGTTGGTCCGCGAACGCCTTGGATAATGAGCGCACGCCAAACGTTGAGAGAAACTCGTCGTCAGCCAGCATGCGCCGCAGCAGATCCTTGGTGCGTTCGCCACGCAGCAGCGCCAGCAACAGGCGATTGCCCTGTCCCGGCTCGTTCCAGCGCGATACCAGTGCGGCCAAATCGGGCCGGTGGTGCATAAACCCCAGCAGGCGCTCGCGTAGCCCAGGCAAACCTTCATGCTCGCGTTGCTCCAGCACCAGCACCGCAAACAGCGGCATCAGGCCGACGATGGAGCGCAGGCGTACCGGTTCGTTCTGGCCGTCGGGGCGACGCAGCACATCGTAGAAGAACAGGTCCTGCTCATCCCATAGGCCTTCCTCGCTATCGTCGACCCGGTTGATGGCACCGGCGATATACAAGAAATGCTCGAAAAATTTCACTGCAATATCCACATACACGGGATTGCGCTTGGCCAACTCCAGAGCGATACGCATCAGATCCAACGCATAGGCCGCCACCCACGCCGTGCCGTCGGCCTGATCGAGCTGATAGCCTGGCGGCATCGCCGCCGAGCGATCGAACAGGGCGATGTTATCCAGGCCCAGGAAGCCGCCCTGGAACAGATTGCGCCCCTCAGCGTCCTTGCGGTTGACCCACCAGGAAAAATTCAACAGCAGCTTGTGGAAAATCCGTTCAAGAAAGTCCAAATCACCGATACCGGTCAGCGCCTTGTCCTGCTGATACACGCGCCAACTAGCCCACCCATGGACCGGCGGGTTGGCATCGTCGAAACGCCATTCGTATGCCGGCAATTGGCCGTTGGGATGCATAAAGCGATCTTTGACCAGCAGTAACAACTGGCGCTTGGCATACCCCGGATCAATCAACGCCATGGCAACGGCCTGGAACCCTTGGTCCCAGGAGGCATACCAGGGGTATTCCCAGGTGTCGGGCATGGTCAGGATGTCGAAATTGGACAGGTGCCGCCAATGGCTATTGCGCAGGTGCAAGCGCTCGGGTGGCGGTGCAGGTTGGGTGGGATCGCCGTCGAGCCATTGGTTGACGTCGAAGTAGTACAGCTGTTTGGACCAAAGCAGCCCTGCCAGGGCCTGGCGCTGCACATTGCGCGCGTCTGCGTCGCTGATGCCGTGTTGCAATGCCGCGTAAAAGTCATCCGCTTCCCGGCGGCGCTGTTCGAACAGTTTGCGGGCGTGGACCTGGGGCGCTTCCACGGGGGCGAAGCGCAGGTACAGGGTCTGGCTCGCCAGGCCTGGCAGATCGAGGATGAAACGCGCGGCGACCTTGGTGCCGGCGTCGCGACGAATCGCCGAATGCGCCGCGTTCACCACGTAATCGTTGATGCCATCCTTGAACGGCCCCGATGCTGGCTGCCCGTCGAGGCGAGTGGTGTTGCTCTCGTTTTCACAGAACAGCCACTCCAGCCCGTCCTGGCCCCAGGCGCTGAGCCAGCGATCCGGCAATGCAGGATGACGCGCCAACACCTGCTCGCCGTCCAGGCTCAACCGTGGCTTAGGTGCATCGAAGGTCCAGCTCCAGTCATTGCGCGCCCACAACTGAGGCAGCACCTGCAGGCGCGTCGGCTGCGGCGAGCGGTTATGCACGATGACGCGCATGAAAATATCGTCTGGCTGGTGCTTGGCGTATTCGACGCTGACATCGCAATAGCGGTTGTCCTCGAACACCCCGGTATCGAGGATTTCATACTCGGCATCGCCCAAGCCTCGTCGGGCGTTCTCGGCGACCAAATCATCATAGGGGAACGCTGCATGCGGGTACTTGTAGAGCATGCGCATGTAGGCATGACTCGGCACGCCATCGACGAAAAAGTACAGCTCCTTGACGTCCTCCCCGTGGTTGCCTTCAGCGTTGTTCAGGCCGAAAAGACGCTCCTTGATGATCGGGTCGCGCTCGTTCCATAGCGCCAGGCCCAGGCACCAATGCTGCGCCTTGTCGCTGAACCCGGCCAGACCATCTTCGCCCCAGCGATAAGCGCGGCTACGTGCGTGATCATGGGGAAAGAAACGCCAGGCATCGCCGTCGGCACTGTAGTCCTCTCGTACCGTGCCCCACTGGCGCTCACTTAAATATGGGCCCCATACGCGCCAGGCATCGGCGCCCTCACCCACCAGGCGCTGGCCCTCGATCGTTTGCAGAATAGATGCGGTCATCCAACCCTCCATCAGGCACTGGTTGGCGGCCAGTGTAGAACCCATCCCCGTATCAATGCACATGAACTCGGTTTTACCTTGACTCATTCGTTTGCAGAATGAAGTCCAGAGGATTCTTCGTTTGCAAGCCGCCTCGGGGCTCAACAAAATCCGGGCAACGGCCACGCCCTCTTTCATTGTCATCAGGAATTTTTCTATGCCAGCCAGCGCCCAAGTCAGCCCCGACGAGATCCGCAAGGGTTTTTCCAAGGCCATGTCCGAGATGTACCGCGCTGAAGTCCCGCTGTATGGCGCGCTGATGGAGCTGGTGGCGCAGGTCAACGCGCAGACGCTGGAGGCTGATCCGCGGCTGGCACAGCACCTGCAGCGCACCGGCGAGATCCAACGCCTGGATATGGAGCGCCATGGCGCGATTCGCCTGGGCACGGCTGCCGAGCTGGCAACCATCCGCCGTTTGTTCGCGGTTATGGGCATGCAGCCGGTGGGTTATTACGACCTGACGCCGGCGGGGGTGCCGGTGCACTCCACGGCATTTCGTGCGGTGCATGAAAGCGCGCTGCAAACCAGCCCGTTCCGCGTGTTCACCTCGCTGCTGCGCCTGGAACTGATCGAAAATCCCGACCTACGCGCCTTCGCCGAAAACGCCTTGGCCAAGCGCTCGATCTTCACCCCGGGCGCCCTGGCGCTGATCGAACAAGCGGAGCGAGACGGTGGCCTAAACGTCGAGGATGCCGATGAATTTATCCGACAGGCCCTGGAAACCTTCCGCTGGCACCACACCGCGACCGTCACCGCCGCGCAGTACCAGCAACTCAGCGACCAACACCGCCTGATCGCCGACGTGGTGGCCTTCAAAGGCCCGCATATCAACCATCTCACCCCGCGTACTCTGGACATCGACCAGGTACAGGCGGCCATGCCCGGCAAAGGCATCACACCCAAGGCCGTCATCGAAGGCCCGCCACCCCGCCAGTGCCCGATCCTGCTGCGCCAGACCAGCTTCAAAGCCCTCGACGAACCCATCGCGTTCACCGACGCCCAAGGCAGCCACAGCGCACGTTTCGGCGAAATCGAGCAACGCGGCGTCGCACTCACGCCCAAGGGCCGCGCGCTGTATGACCGACTGCTGAACGCCGCCCGCGATGAACTGGGGGCGTTCCCCAACGAGGCGAACGCCGCGCGCTATGGTCAACTGATGGCGCACCATTTCCAGGCCTTCCCCGACACCTACGCGCAACTACGCGAACAGGGCCTGGCCTACTTCCGCTACTTCGCCACTGCGCAAGGCCTGGCGGCACGCGGCAACCCCGCACAACCCCGCACCCTGCCGGAGCTGATCGACGCAGGCCATATCGATGTGGAACCGCTGGTGTACGAGGACTTTCTACCGGTCAGCGCGGCGGGGATATTCCAATCAAACCTGGGGGACGCTGCGCAAAGCCACTACGCAGCCAACTCAAACCAGGCTGAATTCGAAAAAGCCCTCGGCAGCCCGACGATTGATGAATTGAAGTTGTATGGGGAGACACAACAGCGGTCGGTGGATGAGTGTATGCGGGCGTTGTTGGGGTGATTTAGTTGCTCGCCTCTGGAACTGTTCGAACTCTAAATTTCTGCTATCGCGCTTGGCTTTGAGAAAGGGACTACATGATTTTAGGACCCTCACAATTTGATAAATTTTCTATACGGGACGAAGCTCAAAACACAGCACTCATCGTTCCGGATAGAAAAAACCATGGAAGCGTTAAAAAAAATTATAGTTGTAGGAGCGGGTCATATGGGCAGCGCCATCGCACTTGGATTGCGACGCGCTAACTCAGAAAGCTCTAATATTAGGATATTGAACGACATACAATTCCGTTTTTCTATTATTCAAATGCCTGGCAACCCATTGAAAAAAGTTTAAAAAAGAGTTCGAAAAAATGGTCTACACAAGACTTATCCGCTTACTCCAAAGACGTATACGGGAACATATTTTGACCCTATGAAATCATCGAACTTTATCATCGTACGACCTAAACATGTCAGCAAAACATGCTTCCCGCCAAAGCTATTACTTAGCAATATTCTTTTCAGGCATAGCAAATTTTTTGCTTGGAGCCTCCGCTCTCTACTGGAAAGAATTTAGCGAACTTCCAACCGTAACACTGGTAGCATACAGAATAGTATTATCAACTATCATCCTTGGCGCACTGCTTTTCATCCCAAGCAACCTCAGACAAATAAAAAAACTAACAAAAAAATCAATAACTATACATTTTTTCGCTTCTTTCCTCATTGCTATAAATTGGGGAACTTTCATATGGGCGTCCATAAATGGATTCGTGCTGGAGAGCGGGCTTGGATACTTGCTGGCTCCGTTCATCTCCATCGGATTAAGCCTTTTAGTGTTCAACGATCAGATCAGCCGCAACAAAGCGCGGTCAATTTCGATTGCATTAATTTCGATCATTCTTCTTATATTTTGGAGTGAGAACCTCAGCCATTTTACTTATTTAACAATCGCTTTCACATGGGGCTCCTACACATACATAAAGAAGACCACCATTTTGAACGCCTTAAGCGGGTTATTTTTAGAGACGTTTTTCCTAAGCTTGTGCTTAGCATTAGCCGTTTGGCTATTGAGTCTTCCGATAATCTTACCTGGCAGACTTCCCGAAGGTACAAATCAACTAATCTGGCTCGCTGGCATCGTATCTGTGACACCCTTGTTGATGTTTTCTTTTTCTTCAGGAAAAATCCCATTATCGCTGACTGGGCTTATGCAGTTTATTTTACCGCTAACACTTCTTTTCATTGGACTGCTTTTCGGTAATCCCGAAACACCCAACACATCACAAATAATGATTATTACAATAACAAGCATGCTATTGATCCTTGTCGCTTACGACACGCTTGTCACTCGCGGACCAGATAAATGAGGATTAAAAATTGAACAACCATTATGACGTCATTGTTACTGGCCTTGGAATCATGGGTGCAGCAACATTATGGAGGTCGTCGAAAAACTCATCGAAATACTGGTCCGACTTATAGCAGCAGATCTTCCCAAAGAGCATCGAGAATTTTCAGGGACTCCTCAGTGGAAAAGCGTACCAGCACAAGATAATCACATAAATGATATATCTGAAGCTGTTAGCTTGATATTTCCGGAGCTGGAGAAAAAACCCATATGCGCAAAAAATTGTTATTACACGATGAGCATTGACGAATCTTTTCTCATAGATCGATCCCAAATAATGGAATCCGTATATTTCGCATCCGTTTGTTCTGGGCATGGCTTCAAATTCGCGCCAGCCATTGGCGATGCTTTAGCCAATATGGCCTTTGAACGACAATGTGCCGTGCCACTTTCAGAGTTTGAAGTGCAACGCCTCAATTTAATATCATGCAAATTCTAAACCCCACACGCGCCAGCAAACTTATCACTTTTTATGGTGCAGGCAAGCTGCTCGCAAATAGCCTAAGGACGCGGCGCCGAAACAGATGCGCTACGTCATCATTAGCGCTTTTCGCAAGCTAGCTTGCTCATATTTGGCATTAGCCCAACTGCGCCACAATCTTATCTTTGACCAACAAGCGTTTTTTCTTCAGTTTCTCCACGTCTTCATCGCTGGCACTTGCTCCTTCGGCCTTTACCACTTCCGCGTCGGCGACGTCGTATTGGTCGAGCAGCGAATCCAGGCGTTTGTCACTTGCCCTGCGTTCGTGAACGGCCTCCTTGCTCAACCCCAAATCCTGATACAGGTCGTGTTTCACTGGCATGGCGTACCTCCGCATGTTGATCGATGGCTTACGCCCTTGAAGCTAGACCATTCTCACGGGCTTTGTCATGTCTTGGGTGATTCTTGCCCCGTTCGTCGCGGCAGGTGAGATGAGATCAAACCTTTTGCGCCGCCCTGCCCTCCACTGCAGATCGCAACCCGAGGGAGACCGGTTCATGACTCATCCAGCCACTGCTGTCGACACTCAATGCATCAACACCCTGCGTACCCTGGCGATGGATGCCGTGCAGAAGGCCAATTCCGGCCATCCCGGCACGCCCATGGGCCTGGCGCCGGTGGGGTATACGCTGTGGAGCCGATTTTTGCGCTACCACCCGGAGCAGCCTGATTGGCCTAACCGAGATCGCTTTGTGTTGTCGGTGGGGCATGCCTCGATGCTGTTGTATTCGCTACTGCACTTGGCCGGCGTGGTGGAGGTTGATGCCCACGGTCAGCGCACCGGCCAGCCGGCGATCAGCCTGGACGATATCAAGCAGTTCCGCCAAGCCGACTCGAAGACGCCGGGGCACCCGGAATACCGCATGACCACCGGTGTCGAGACTACCACCGGCCCGCTGGGCCAGGGGTGCGCCAATAGCGTCGGCATGGCCATGGCCGAGCGTTGGCTGGCTGAGCGTTTCAACCGCGACGGCCAGGTGCTGTTCGATTACAACATCTACACCCTGTGCGGCGACGGCGACATGATGGAAGGCATCAGCAGCGAGGCCGCATCCATGGCCGGCCACCTGAAGCTGGATAATCTGTGCTGGATCTACGACAACAACACCATCAGCATCGAAGGCCATACTGAGCTGGCGTTCAGCGAGGACGTGATCAAGCGCTTCCAGGCCTATGGCTGGCACACGCTGCATGTCACCGACGCCAACGATCTGGGCGCCTTGAGCCAGGCGCTGCAAGCGTTTCAGGCCAACACCGGGGCGCCCACCCTGATCGTGGTCGACAGCGTGATCGGCTATGGCTCGCCCCATAAGCACAACACCGCCGCTGCCCATGGCGAACCCTTGGGCGATGAAGAAATCCGCCTGACCAAGGCCGCCTATGGCTGGCCCGAGGATGCCCAGTTCCTGGTGCCCGATGCCGCACGCACGGCATTGCGCGATGCGCTGTATGAGCGGGCCGAACCGTTGTTCCAACAATGGAATCAGACCCTGGCCAGCCTGGACCCACACCGTGCCGACGAACTGCGGCGCATGCGCGCCGGCGAGATGCCTGCGCACTGGCAAGACGAATTGCCAACCTTTGAAACGGACGCCAAGGGCGTCGCCAGCCGCGCTTCCGGTGGCGAAGTACTGAATGCCTTCGCCCGACAAATCCCCTGGCTGCTCGGCGGTTCGGCGGACCTGTCGCCGTCGACCAAGACCAACCTCACGTTCGACGGCGCCGGGCGTTTCAGCGCCGACGACTACAGCGGGCGCAACCTGCATTTCGGCATCCGCGAGCACGCCATGGGCGCGATCGCCAACGGTCTGGCGTTGTCTTACCTGCGGCCCTACACCTCCACCTTCCTGGTGTTCAGCGACTACATGAAGCCGCCGATCCGCCTGGCGGCAATCATGGAGCTACCGGTGGTGTTCGTGTTTACCCATGACTCGATCGGCGTAGGTGAAGACGGGCCGACGCACCAGCCCATCGAACACCTCACCCAGCTGCGCGCCACCCCAGGGCTGTTGACCCTGCGCCCGGGCGACGCCAATGAAACCCTGGAATTATGGAGGGTCGCCCTGGCACAGACCCAACGGCCCAGCTGCCTGGTGCTGTCGCGCCAACCGTTGCCGACGCTTGACCGCAGCCGCTATGCGGCGGCCTGTGGTGCGGCCAAGGGCGCCTATGTGCTGGCGGCCGCTGACCAGCCTGAGGTGATCCTGATAGCCACGGGCAGCGAGGTCAGCCTGGCCGTGGACGCCTATGAACAGCTCAAGGCTGAAGGGATTGCCGCGCAGGTGGTGTCGATGCCCAGCTGGGAGCTGTTTGAAGACCAGGACCAGGCCTACCGCGACAGCGTATTGCCGCCTGCCGTGAAGGCGCGCGTGGTGATCGAACAGGCCGGCCCTCTGGGTTGGGACCGTTACGTCGGCCAGACGGGCGCCAAAGTGGTGATGAACAGCTTCGGCGCCTCGGCTCCATTGGCCAAATTGCAGGAGAAGTTCGGGTTCACGGTTGAGCATGTGGTGAAACAGGCCAGGGCTCAGATCGACCTTAACCAGCACTGATCAAAACCTGTGGGAAGGGGGCTTGCCCCGATAGCGAAGGGTCAGCGACAAATGGGCTGACTGACCCGCTGCCATCGGGGGCAAGCCCCCTCCCACCTTTGGAACCCATCACTTATTAGATCATCGCCTTGGCAAGGAACGGCGCAGTCCGGCTCTTTTTGCTTTTGGCCACCTTCTGCGGCGTGCCGCAGGCCACTACGTTGCCGCCCAGATCACCGGCTCCCGGGCCGATATCGATCACCCAGTCGCTCTGGGCCACCACGCGCATTTCATGTTCCACCACAACCACCGTGTGCCCCGCGTCCACCAGTTGATTGAGCTGGCTGAGCAAGCGGTCGACGTCCCGTGGGTGCAGGCCGGTGGTGGGTTCATCCAATACATACAAGGTGGCGCCACGGGCATTGCGTTGCAGCTCGGTGGCCAATTTGATGCGCTGCGCTTCGCCGCCGGACAGCTCCGTCGCCGGTTGGCCAAGGCGCAGGTAACCCAGGCCGATATCCCGCAACACCTCCAGCGAACGCAGCACGCCCGGCTGTTCGGCAAACACCTCCACCGCCTGGTTCACCGTCAGCCCCAGCACCTGGGCGATGTTCATGCCTTGCCACTTCACCGCCAGGGTTTCGGGGTTGTAGCGCGCGCCATGGCAGGTTGGGCACGGTGCGTAGACGCTGGGCATAAACAGCAACTCGACGCTGACAAAGCCCTCGCCCTCGCAGTTGGGGCAGCGGCCCTTGGCGACGTTGAACGAGAATTGCCCGGCATCGTAGCCGCGCTTCTTCGCTGCTGGCGTGGCGGCAAACAGTTTGCGCACGTTGTCGAACAGCCCGGTGTAGGTTGCCAGATTGGAACGCGGCGTGCGGCCGATGGGTTTCTGATCCACCTGCACCAAACGCCGGATATGTTCCAGCCCAGCGCCGATACGTCCGCCGCTGGCTTGCGGCGCGTCATCTTCCAGGCTTGGTTCGTCGTCAGTTTCCACCACGCGCCCAAGGCCACTGCCCACCAGTTCGAGCAGCGCCTGGCTGACCAGGCTGGACTTGCCTGAACCGGAAACCCCGGTGACGGCGGTAAAGCAGCCCAGCGGAAAATCCACCTGCAACTCTTTGAGGTTATTGCGCGTTACGCCCTCCAGCGTCAGCCAGGCGCTGGGCTCACGACGCGCGGCAGTGGCCGGGCGCGGTGCGGCGAACAGGTACTCGCGGGTCTGCGACGCCTGCACCTCGGCCAGGCCGGCGGGCGGCCCGCTGTACAGCACTTGCCCACCCTGCTCGCCGGCAGCCGGGCCGACGTCGATCAGCCAATCGGCGCGGCGCATGGTTTCCAGGTCGTGCTCGACTACAAACAACGAATTGCCCGCCGCCTTCAACCGCTCCAGCGCGGTAAACAAGGCTTCGCCATCGGCCGGATGCAGGCCGGCCGATGGTTCGTCCAACACATAAATCACCCCAAACAATTGCGAGCCCAACTGAGTGGCCAGGCGCAAACGCTGCAATTCGCCGGACGACAACGTCGGCGTGCTGCGTTCCAGGGACAGGTAGCCCAAACCCAGTTCGATCAGCGTATTAACGCGTTCCAGCAGGTCCTCAGCGATACGCTGCGCCGCAAGACGCTTTTCCACCGACAGTTTCATGCGGTCTTCGCCCGCCGCCACCGGCCGCAGCAACTCGGCCAGCTGCGTCAACGACAGCTGGGACAACTCGCCGATGTCCACCCCGGCAAATTTCACCGACAACGCCGCTCGGGTCAGGCGTTTGCCCTCGCACAGCGGGCAAGGGCTGCCCTGCATAAATTGCGAGACGCGCTTTTTCATCAGCGCGCTCTGAGTGTGGCTGAAGGTGTGCAGGATATAGCGCCGCGCACCGCTGAACGTGCCTTGGTAACTGGGTTCCAACTTGCGCTTGAGCGCCTCGCGGGTCTGCTCCGGGGTGAAACCGGCATACACCGGCACCGTTGGGGTTTCTTCGGTGAAGAGAATCCAATCGCGCTGTTTTTTCGGCAGGTCGCGCCACGGGATATCCACGTCATAGCCCAGCGTCACCAGGATGTCGCGCAGGTTCTGGCCCTGCCACGCCAACGGCCAGGACGCCACCGCGCGCTGGCGGATGCTCAGGGACGGATCGGGCACCATCAGCGCTTCCGTCACCTCATACACGCGGCCCAGCCCATGGCATTGCGGGCACGCGCCCTGGGGCAGGTTCGGCGAGAAATCCTCGGCATACAGCATGGCCTGCCCTGCCGGGTATTGCCCGGCGCGGGAGTACAGCATGCGAATCAGGCTCGACAGGGTGGTCACACTGCCCACCGATGAGCGTGCGCTCGGCGTGCCGCGCTGCTGTTGCAGGGCCACCGCCGGCGGCAGGCCTTCGATGCTGTCCACATCCGGCACGCCCACCTGGTCGATCAAGCGCCGCGCATACGGCGCCACCGATTCGAAATAGCGACGCTGAGCCTCGGCATACACCGTAGAAAACGCCAGGGACGATTTGCCCGAGCCGGACACGCCAGTGAACACCACCAGGGCATCGCGCGGGATGTCCACATCGACGTTGCGCAAGTTGTGTTCGCGAGCGCCGCGCACGCGCACAAAGCCAGCGGCCTGGGCCGTGAGCGGCGGGAGGTTGCGTTGTGAGGTCATGGTCAACCTTATCGAGCGGTGAGCACGCTGCGCACCCGTTGCGTCAAGGCTTCGGGGCTGTAGGGCTTGCTCAGCAGATGAATGTCGGGGGTCAGCAGATGGTTGTTGGAGAGGATGTCGCGGGTGTGGCCGGAGGTGAACAGTACCGGCACCGGCGGAATCTGCTCCCGCGCCCACTCGGCCAGGTCGGTGCTTTTGACCCGGCCCGGCATCACCACATCGGTGAAAATCAGCTCCGGTTGCAGGCCCGCTTGCAGCTGGCGCATGGCCTGGTCGCCATCTTCGGCGGTGAGCACGGTATAGCCCGATTGTTCGAGCACCTCCACCACGGTCAGGCGCACGCCCTCGTTGTCTTCCACCACCAGGATGGTTTCCCGGCCACACTCAGAGACCACCGGCTCGGCCGGCACCTCCAGGCACTCCTCGCCGAGGCTGCGCGGAAAATATAGCTGCACCACGGTGCCCTTGCCCTCTTCGCTGCACACATCCACATGGCCGCCACTCTGACGCACAAAGCCGAACACCATACTCAGGCCCAGGCCCGTGCCATGGCCATCACGCTTGGTGGTGAAGAAGGGTTCGAACACTTTGGACTGGATGGCCGGCGACATGCCCACCCCGGTATCGGCCACGGACAGACGCACGTATTCGCCGGGGTGGATGCTTTTGCCTACGCAATCGATGGGGTTGAGGATGATGTTTTCGCCGCTGATGCGAATCACACCCTCGCCTTTCATGGCGTCCCGGGCATTGATCGCCAGGTTGAGCAAGGCGTTTTCCAACTGGTGACGGTCGACGTGGATGCACCAGGGGTCGCGGGGCAATTGCACGTCGATATGAATGGTTTCGCCCAAGGCGCGTTGCAGCAGTTCGCCCAGGGTTTCGTAAATACGCAGCGGGTTGTACACCGCTGGCGACAGCGGCTGGCGCCGAGCAAAGGCCAGCAATTGGGCCGACAGCTTGGCGCCACGGTCCACGGCGGCAATCGCGGCGCTGACCCGGCGTTGCACATGCTCATTGTGCGGCTCATGCCGCGCCAGCAAATGCAGGTTGCCGGAGATCACTTGCAGCAGGTTGTTGAAGTCGTGGGCCACGCCGCCGGTGAGGCCGCCAATGGCTTCCAGTTTTTGCGACTGGCGCAACTGGTCCTCAGCGGCGGAACGCGCCTGCACTTCGGCGGCCACCCGCTGTTCCAGGTTGTGCGTGAGTTCTTGGCGCACCTGCTCGGACTTCACCAGTTCGGTGGTCTCAACCACAATCGCCAACACCCCGGCCGGTTGCTGGTCATCGCCGGCGACGGGGCTGTAGTACAGATCCAGCCACACGGTCTCCGGCAGGCCGTTGCGCAACAGCACCAGGTCTTTATTGTTGAACGATAAGGTGCCGCCAGCCAGGCAGGTGTCCACTACATGCCGATTGAAATCCGCCACTTCCGGCCAACCCAGTTCCACCGGCGTGCCCAATAGATAAGGGTGACGTCCACCGGCAAAAGCCGAGTAACTGTCGTTGTAAATCATGTAGCCCGCTCGCCCCCACAGCATCACCATCGGAACGGGAGATGCCAGCATCATTTGCACGGTGCAGGCCAGGCTGGTGGACCATCGATCGATCGGTCCAAGGTCGGTGGTTGACCAGTCGAATGCGCGAATACGCTGGGCCATTTCACCGGCCCAACCTTCACAGCCGTGTGGGTTGGATAAAAATTGCATCGTTCGGCTCTGCGCAGAGAAAGGACGGTCGCAACAGTTGGAGCGCACCGGGGGCGGATCGTTTCATTTGCATACGTTAGGGGCAATTCGCCGCATATGCTACTGGGCTCAACGAAAATCCCGGCTGCGCACATCCATACCATCGAGCAAGGCGGACAGATCGGTCAGCCGCCCGGCGATCAGGTGCCGCACCTCACCTACCGCTTCCCAGCGGCCATCGACTTTAAGCAGGCGCGAGCCGACCAGAGCCAGGCGCTGACGTTCGGCAAGGTCGCGCCAGACCACCACGTTCAGGTTGCCGAACTCATCTTCCAGGGTCACGAAGGTCACCCCGCTCGCGGTGCCGGGCCGTTGTCGCCCGGTAACCAGCCCGGCAACGCTGACATTGCGCCCATGCTCCACCGCCATCAGCTCGCGGGAGCTGCGGCAGCGTCGTTGACGCAGCTCGGCGCGCAGTAGCGCCAGTGGATGCGGGCCGAGGGTGGTGCCCAGGGTGGCATAGTCGGCGTGCAGGTCTTCGCTGACCGTGGGCGCCGGTAAGACCACCGCGTCTTCGTCGGGGCTGGGCAGGCCGGCAAACAATCCCAGTTGCTTGTGCACGCCTGCCACCTCCCAGCGTGCGCGGTGGCGATTGCCGGCCAGGGCACGCAAGGCGCCGGCATCGGCGAGCAGGGCCTGGGCTCGGGAGTCCAGCGCGGCGCGACGGTCCAGGTCGGCGATGTCGCTGAATATTTGCTGCCGGCGCGCCGCTTCGATGCGCCGGGCATCCTCTTCACGAAACCCCGAGATCAGGCGCAAGCCCATGCGAATCGCCGGTTGCGCGCCGTCGATGGGCTCCAGGCTGCAATCCCAGTCGCTGGCCTGCACATCCACCGGGCGGATCTGCAAGCGATGGCGCCGCGCGTCCTGCAGGATCTGGTCCGGGCTGTAGAACCCCATGGGCCAACTGTTGATCAGCGCGCACGCGAACGCCGCCGGTTCATGGCACTTGAGCCAGCAACTGGCGTAGGTCAGCAAGGCAAAACTGGCCGCATGGGACTCGGGGAAACCGTAGCTGCCAAACCCCTTGATCTGCTCGAAGATCTGCGCGGCGAATGCCTCGGTGTAGCCGTTTTTCAGCATGCCATCGCGCAACCGCTCGCGATGGGGTTCAAGGCCGCCGTGGCGTTTCCAGGCGGCCATGGAACGGCGCAACTGGTCGGCCTCGCCGGGGCTGTAGTCGGCGGCCACCATAGCGATCTGCATCACTTGCTCCTGGAACAGCGGGATGCCCAGGGTGCGTTGCAACACGGTTTTCAGTTCGGGCGACGGGTAAGTCGTCGGTTCTTCATGGTTACGCCGCCGCAGGTACGGATGCACCATGCCGCCCTGGATCGGCCCGGGCCGCACAATGGCGACCTCGATTACCAGGTCATAAAAGACCTTGGGCCTGAGCCTTGGCAGCATGGCCATCTGCGCCCGCGACTCGATCTGGAACACGCCAATGGTGTCGGCCTTGCTGATCATGGCGTAGGTGGCCGGGTCGTCCTTGGGAATGCTGGCCAGCGACAGGTCGCGACCGCGATGCTGGCGCAGCAAATCGAAGCAACGGCGGATCGCACTGAGCATGCCCAGGGCAAGGATATCCACTTTGAGCAGGCCCACCGCGTCAAGGTCGTCCTTGTCCCACTGGATAATCGTACGCTCGGCCATGGCGGCGTTTTCCACCGGCACCAGGGTGTCCAGCGGGTACTCGGAAATCACGAACCCACCGGGGTGCTGGGACAGATGCCGAGGGAAGCCGATCAGTTGCTGGGTCAGGGTTAGCACCCGATGCAGGATCGGCGTATGCGGGTCAAAGCCTGCTTCGCGCAGGCGCTCCAGGGGCGGTGCGTCGTCACTCCAGCGCCCGCAGCAATCGGCCAGGGCGTTGATCTGATCCGGCGGCAACCCCAAGGCCTTGGCCACGTCACGCACCGCGCCGGCAGCGTGATAAGTGCTGACCACTGCGGTCAGCGCCGCGCGGTGGCGGCCGTAGCGCTGGAATACGTATTGCAGCACTTCTTCGCGGCGTTCGTGTTCGAAGTCCACGTCGATATCCGGCGGCTCGTTGCGCTCCTTGGATAAAAACCGCTCGAACAACAGGTTGGTCAGGCTCGGGTCGATCTCGGTGATGCCCAGGGCAAAGCACACCGCCGAATTGGCCGCCGAGCCACGGCCCTGGCACAGGATCGAACGGCTGCGGGCGAAGCGCACAATGTCATGCACCGTGAGGAAATAGCTTTCGTAGCCCAGATCGCTGATCAGCCCCAATTCGTGGTCGATCTGCATTGACGTCTTGGCCTCTACGCCGTGGGGCCAGCGCCGCGCCATGCCTTCTTCGGTGACGGCGCGCAGCCAGGTTTTAGCGGTATGCCCCTCGGGCACCAATTCACGCGGGTAGTGATAGCGCAACTGGCTGAGGTCGAAGGTGCAACGACGCGCGATGGCCAGGCTTTCGTCGAGCAGCGCTTGCGGGTACAGCGCGCCGAGGGCGTCAAGGCTGCGCAAGTGCCGCTCGCCGTTGGGGTGCAGGCGCGTGCCGGCCTCAGCCACGCTGACGTGATGACGGATGGCAGTCATGGTGTCTTGCAAAGCGCGGCGCCCACGTACGTGCATATGCACATCGCCACAAGCCACCGCTGGTATTTGCAGGCTGGCGGCCAGGCTCAGGCGTTGCTGCAAGTGGCGCGCATCGTCCTGCCCGCAATGCAGATGCACCGCCAACCACAGGCGTTCGGCGAAGGTCTCGCGCAGCCATTGGATCGACGCCTGGGTGTCATCGTCAGCCGCCACCCACAACGCCAGCAGGCCGGGCATCGGTTGATCGAAATCGTCTTGCAGCAGGCGATAACGACCCTTTTCGGCGCGGCGGCGGGCCACGGTGATCAACCGGCACAGGTGCTGGTAGCCGCTGAGGTCTTGCACCAGCAGCACCAGTTTCGGGCCGTTTTCCAGGCGCACTTCGCTGCCGATGATCAGCGGCAGTTCCACCGCCTTGGCCGCCTGCCAGGCGCGCACGATGCCCGCCAGGCTGCACTCATCGGTGATTGCCAGGGCGCTGTAGCCTTGGGCCTTGGCCCGTTCGAACAACTCCAGGGCACTGGATGCACCGCGCTGAAAACTGAAGTTGGACAGGCAATGCAGCTCGGCGTAGCTCATGCAAACCAGCCTTGCAGCCACAAGCCATCGCTCTGCCCCACGTTGCGGAAAGCCCAGCCGCGTTGGCCGGTGCGGGTCTGCACCAAGTAATAATCGCGACGGATATCGGCGCCGTCCCACCAGCCGGATTCGATACGCTCCGGGCCCATCAGGATATGCACGCCCTGCTCGGCCAATGGGCTCGGTTGCGGCAGCAGCCAGCCGGGGCGCTGCACCTTGTTCAAGCCTTGGCAGGCACGCGGGTCCGCTGCCGCTTGCCAGGCACACTCCGGGCGATGGTCGGCATGAAAGCGCAGGCCCTGCACAGCGTCATCCCCCAGGCGCGCGCGCAGGCGTTCGCGCAATTGCTCCCAGGGCAGGGTTTGTTGCGGGCGCTCGTCGAACAGGTCCTGACGCTGCGGCACAAACACCGGCAGGTCTTCGGCCAGCAGGCGAAGGCTGCGCACCGGGGCGCTGACTTGCACCTGCTCCAGGCGCCCGCGCGCCAGTTCGAACAGCATGCCCGGTTCGCGCTCGGCACTGAGCAGGCCGACCTTGATCACGCTGTCGGCGGCCTGGGCATGTTCCAGATGCAGATCGAAACGCTGCACGCCACTGTCGCGACCGCAGAGGAATGCGGACAGATCGGCGGTCAAACGGCGCAAAGGGAATAGCAGCGCCTGATGGGAGTGCACGTCGAAGTTCAGTTCGATGCGCACGTCAAACCGGTCGGGTGGCTGGTAGAAGTCCAGAGCCAAAGGGCGCTGGCCGCTCAAGGCATCCAGGTGCTGGAGCAGACCGGTGTCAAACCGCCGCGCCAGGGTGTGCCGAGGCAAGGCCTGCACGTGGGCCAGGGTACGCAGGCCCATGCGCGATAACGCGGTGGCCGCCTGCGGCTCCAGGCCGGCGCGGTCGATGGGCAACGGGGCCAGGGCCTGCTGCAAAGCGGAGTCATCGGCCACAGCCAGACCATCATAGAGATTGGCCAACACCCGCGCCGCCGCAGGGTTGGGCGAGGCGACAATGCGGTGGCGAAAGCCCAGTTCGGTCAATTCCTTGCGCAGGCGCGCTTCAAACAGCGGCCAGGGCCCGAACAGCCCCAGGCTCGATTCGATTTCAAACAGCAAGGCGCGCGGGTAATACACGCTGACCTGAGAACTGAAACGGTAGGCCCAGGCTGCCAGGAATTGCTGCCAACGCTCAATTTGCACGGGGTCGTATTCGGCGCTGGCAAAGGTCTTGACCAGCGCATGGGCCGCCGTCAGGGACTGGCCAGGCCGTAAGCCCAACGCACGCGCGGCGGCATTGACGGTTTGCAGGACGCGCCGCTGCGGCGTACCGGCGAGCAGCGCCAAGGGCGCATCCGGCTCGGGGTGCAGGCGCTGCACCCCGTCCAGCGCCAATTGCGGGAAGACAATACACACCCAGCGCATGGCAAGCTCAGTGCCCGGCCAACGCAATCGGCGCCGGATGGGCCAGCCCGCCGCGACACTTGAGCACGCGCACCTGGGCGGGCCTGGCCTCCACGGCCAGGCGCAACGCGGCAGGCGATGGGTTGATGGCTTCACTCAGGGCACGCCAGGCAAAAGCCAGGGTCTGGCCGGTTTCGGCCGCCACCTGCAAGCGGCGCAAGGCACGGTCATCGGCCTTGTGCGGCCAGCACAACACGGCGCCGCAACTGCCGGAACGCAGGCACTGTTCCACAGCCCACAGCACGTCGCGTTCCTCGGCCTGCACCACTGAGAGCTGACGCACGTCCACCCCGGCGTTCTGCCAGGCATGGGGGTACGGCGTGTAGGGCGGCGCCACCAGCACAATGCGCTCGCCCGCCGCCGATAAACGCGCCAGGGTCGGCAGCACCAGTTGCAATTCGCCCACGCCGTCCTTGGCCATCAGGATTTCACTCAAGGCCGACGCCGGCCAACCGCCGCTGGGCAGCACCGCATCCAGCGCCGCCAGCCCGGTGGGATGCAGGCTGGCCGGTGGCGCGGCGGGCCGGCCCTTCCAGACGCGGCCACCATTGAACAGCGCGTCCAGGGCAACCACGGCGCCCATCAGCCTTGCCTCACCAGACCGCAGAACACCCCTTCGATGGCCAGGTCCTGGTCGGGGCCCACCACAATGGGTTGGTACGCGGGGTTGCGGGGCAGCAGACGCACCGTGTCGGCGTTGCGTTCAAAACGTTTGATGGTGACTTCGCCGTCCAGGCGCGCCACCACGATCTGCCCATTCAAAGCCTCGGCACTGCGCCGCACGCCCACCAGGTCGCCGTCGAGGATGCCGTCTTCGATCATTGAGTCGCCCTGCACCCGTAGCAGGTAATCCGGTGTTTTCGCGAAGGTAGCCGGGTCCAGTTGCAGGCGGCTGTGCACTTCGGCATCGGCGCCAATCGGCAGACCGGCGGCCACACGGCCAAGCACAGGCACATCCAGCCATTCGGGTCGCGCCGGCTGATTGAGCAGGCGAATACCACGGGCTTGGTTGGGGTTGACCTCGATAAAACCGGCTTCGGTCAGCGCCAGCACATGCTTGCGCGCGACGCTGCGCGAGGCAAAACCGAACGCCTCGGCGATTTCGGCGAGGCTGGGGGGCTGGCCTTGCTGCGCGATGCGGTCGCGGATAAAGGTCAGGATGGCGGTGCGGCGGGGGGTCAGGGTCGTCATGGAGTACATTTGTACTCCTGTGGGAAATTTCTGACAATAGCCGTCAGTCGGGGTTGTGTTGAACCAGCGATAAGTCGATCAAGCAGGTAAGGGAATAGTCCGCAGCGGTCGCACCGACTTGTAGGAGAAGCTCGAATAGATCTCTTTGACGCACGGCAACGTCTGTAGCACCTCGCGGGCAAATTCGCCGAACGACTCCAGATCCTTGGCCACCACCTCCAGCAAAAAGTCATAGCGCCCCGACACGTTATGGCAGGCCACGATTTCCGGAATATCCAGCAGCCGCTGTTCAAAAGCGCGGGCAATCTCCTGGGTGTGACTCTCCATCATGATGCTGACAAATGCCGTCACCCCATACCCCAGCGCCTTGGGCGACAGGATAGCCTGGTAACCGCTGATTACCCCGCTTTCCTCCAGGTTTCGTACCCGGCGCCAGCATGGCGAGGTGGTTAGCGACACACGCTCGGCCAGTTCGGCCACCGTGAGACGGGCATTGCTTTGCAGGGCGTTTAGCAAGGCTTTATCGGTACGATCGAGGTGAATGGGCATAGCGTGCCTCTAAACGTTATTTTTATTGGCTTTTCATCCCCTGATACGGGATTTGGCAGCAAACTTGGCAAAGTTCGGCCGCGATTTCGAGCATAGCATTGTAGGAAACAAGGAGCGCCCGACATGCACAATAAACACAAGACATTCGGCTTTTCCACACGCGCCATCCATCACGGCTATGACCCCAAAGACCATCACGGCGCCCTGGTGCCGCCGATCTATTTGTCCGCCACCTTTGCCTTTCCCACCGCCGAATACGGCGCTGCCTGTTTTGCCGGTGAGGCCAACGGGCATTTCTATACGCGCATTTCCAACCCCACCCTCGCGCTGCTGGAATCGCGCATGGCCAGCCTGGAGAACGGCGAGGCGGCGGTGGCGTTCAGTTCCGGCATGGGCGCAATCGCCGCGACGTTCTGGACGCTGTTGCGGCCCGGCGATGAGGTGATCGTCAGCCAGACACTTTACGGCTGCACCTTCGCCCTGCTGCACCACGGCATCGGTGAATTCGGCATCAAGGTGCGCCACGTCGACCTGACCGACCTGGCTGCGCTGCAGGCCGCGCTCAGCCCTGCCACGCGCATGATCTACTGCGAAACCCCGGCCAACCCCACCCTGCAACTGGTGGACATCGCCGCCGTGGCCGCCCTCGCCCACCAGCAGCCGAATGTGACCGTGGTGGTCGACAACACCTACTGCACTCCCTACCTGCAACGCCCCCTCGATCTCGGCGCCGACGTGGTGGTGCATTCGGCCACCAAGTACCTCAGCGGCCACGGCGATATCACCGCCGGCATTGCCGTGAGCAACCAGGCCCTGGCCCAGCGCATTCGCCTGCAAGGCCTCAAGGACTTGACCGGTGCGGTGATGTCACCGCAGGACGCGGCCTTGCTGATGCGCGGCCTCAAAACGCTGGCCCTGCGCATGGACCGTCATTGCAGCAATGCCCAAGCCGTGGCCGAAGCCTTGCAGGCCCATCCCGCCGTCGAGCACGTTACCTACCCCGGCCTGCCGTCTTTCCCACAGTACGCGTTGGCAAAACGACAGATGGGTCAGGCCGGCGGCATGCTGGCCTTCGAGCTAAAAGGCGGCATCGACAGCGGCCGGCGCTTTATGAACGCCCTGCAATTGTTTACCCGCGCGGTCAGCCTGGGGGATGCCGAATCGCTGGCCCAACACCCGGCGAGCATGACCCATTCCACCTACACCCCGCAGGAACGCGCGCAGCACGGTATCAGCGAAGGTCTGGTGCGGTTGTCGGTCGGGTTGGAGGATGTGGCAGACCTGCTGGCGGATGTGCACCAGGCGTTGGCCAAGTGCATGCGCGTGGCGCCGCGTGCCAAGGCGATGGCGACCCACGCCGCGAGGTAACGGCGCAGGCCTGACGCGGGGCGAGCCCGCCCATACAAGACATCACGTGGCCTTGAGCCGGACTCAGACTCTCGGTGCCATATGCTCGGCAATCCGCGCCCGTAACCAGCGCTCCGCAGGGTCATTGTCGTGCACCCCGCTCCAGACCATCGACAACTCTGCCGCATCAATCGCAAACGGCGGGTCCTCGGCGCGCAGGGTGGTGCCCTCGGTCAAGGCGCATGCCGCGTAGTCCGGCACAGTGGCGATGATCTGCGTGCCCGCCAGCAACGCCCGCAACCCGCTGAATTGCGGCACCGCCAGTACCACCCGCCGGGCGCGGCCGATGCGCGCCAGGTCCAGGTCGATATTGCCGCTCAAGTCCCCGGAAAACGACACCATTGCATGGGGGCGCTGGCAGTAATCATCCAGGCTCAGCGGCGCCACGCCGTCATCGCCGCGCAGCACTTTGCACGGAATATCCCGCAGCTTCTTGCGCTTGGCGTTCGCCGGCAATTCGGTGGTGTAGCTCACGCCCACGGAAATCTCGCCACTGGCCAGCAGCGACGACATCAACAGGTAATTGGCCCGGCGGACCACCACGATGATCCCCGGCGCTTCTTCGCGCAGTTGGCTAAGCAACGGCGGAAACAGGCCGAACTCGGCGTCATCGGACAAACCGATGCGGAACACCGCGCAGCTGGTGGATGGGTCGAAATCCTTGGCGCGGCTGACCGCGCCGGAAATGGTGTCCATGGCCGGTTGCAGCTCCTTGAGTATCGCCACTGCCCGTGGCGTGGGCTCCATGCCCCGTCCGTTGCGTAGCAGCAACGGGTCGTCGAACAGATCGCGCAAACGCCCCAGCGCTGCGCTTACCGCCGGTTGGCCCATAAACAGTTTTTCAGCGACCCGGGTCAGGTTCTTTTCGAACATCAAGGCTTCGAAAATCACCAGCAGGTTCATGTCGACGCGGCGCAGGTCGTTGCGGTTCATGGTGCTATCCAGACGGTTATCAGGCCGCCAGCTAAGCACGTAGGCGCGGCATCGGGATTGCACGCCTGTGCTGTCTTTTTCGCCAGGAAAAACCGCCTCACCTGGCAAAATTAACAACGATTAACTCGTCAGGCACAGGCACCGGCGCCAAGAATGCAGCCGTCTACACTGCATCCATTCACCGGGAACGCTCCCATCGACTGCGGATACCTGTCATGGCCCGACTTGAGTACTGTGCGCCTCGCTTGCCCGCCACTGGCGGCCTGTGCCCTCGGCGCGAACGCATCGCCAAACAACTGATCCTGGCCAACCTCGGCGAAAGCCTGACCATCGCCGAGCTGGCCCAGGCCTGCGCCCTGTCGCGCAGCCATTTCTCTCGCGCTTTCAAGTGCAGCACCGGGCTGTCGCCCCAGGAATGGATCCGCCAACAGCGCATCCAGCGTGCCAAGGAGCTGATCACCACGTCCTCCCTGAGCCTCACGCAGATCAGCCTGGAGTGCGGGTTCTGCGACCAGGCGCACTTCTGCCACATGTTTACCCGCAGTGAAGGGGTCAACCCAATGACCTGGCGAAATCACCAACTGCGTCACAAGTCCCATGTGATCGCCGCCTAGTGATCCAGACACGCCTGGCCTATGCTGGCCGCCTACCGTTCCCAGAGCATGGCCACCCATGAACGACCTCCGCGATCAGGCCGTGCAGTTCGGCCCCTACCGTATCCACCCGCGCCAACGCCTGGTGCTGGAGGCCGGTCGGCCGCTACGCCTGGGGCGGCGCGCGGTGGATATCCTGCTGATCCTGCTGGAGCAGGCCGGCAATGTGGTGAGCAAGCAGGAGCTGATCGCGCGGGTGTGGCCGACAAGCGTGGTGGAGGACGGCAACCTGCGGGTGCATATGGCGGCGTTGCGTAAAGCGTTGGGCGATGGCCAGGCCGGGCAGCGCTATATCGTCACCGTGGCCCAGCGCGGCTACAGTTTTGTTGCGCCATTGAGCATCGAACCGATGAGCCTACCCAGCGACGGTGCGCCTCAACGCCCGTGCCACAACCTGCCCCTGCGCCGCACTCGTATGATCGGGCGCCAGGCCTTGATCGACCGCCTGGTGCAACAACTGCCCACGCAACGCTTTATCACCCTGACCGGCGCCGGCGGCATCGGCAAGACCACCGTCGCCCTGCGGGTGGCGGAATTGCTGATCGGCCACTACCGCGACGGCATTCACCTGCTGGACCTGGCGCCGCTGAGCACGCCATCGATGATCCTGCCCAACCTCGCCGCCCTGCTCGACCTGGCACCGGCCGAACAAGGGCCGCTGGTGGCTTTCGCGCGCAGCTTGCAGGAGCGCCAGTTGCTGCTGGTGATCGACAACTGCGAACACTTGCTGGACGACATCGCACTGATCAGCGAAACCTTGCTGCGCCACGCGCCCCACCTGCACATCCTGGCCACCAGTCGCGAAGCGTTGCGCGCCGAGGGCGAGTCGGTGCAACGCCTGGAGCCGCTGGCCTGCCCTCCCGCCTCCGGCAATCGTGCCCAGGCCCTGGGTTACCCGGCCTTGCAACTGTTGATCGAGCGGGCCATGGCCCATCAGGACAGCTTTGAACTGAGCGACACCGAGCTGCCCCTGGCCATCGATATCTGTCAGCGCCTCGATGGAATTCCCCTGGCCATTGAGCTGGCGGCGGCGCAGATCGAGCGTTTCGGCCTGTCGGGATTGCTGGCGCAAATCAACGATAACGTGCGCCTGCTCAACCGTGGCCAGCGCAGTGACCTGCCCCGTCATCAGACCCTGCGCGCAACCCTGGACTGGAGCTTCAACCTGCTCAGTGCCGGCGAGCAAATCTGCCTGCGCCGTCTAGCGGTGTTTCGCGACGGCTTCAGCCTGGCCAGCGCAACGGCGGTGATTGCCGGCGCAGCGCTCGCCCCGGCCGAAGTGCCCGGCTCGATCAGCCAACTGGTGGGCAAATCCCTGCTGAACGTAGAACCCAGCGATGACGATATGGTGTATCGCCTGCTGGACATCACCCGCACCTACGCCCTGGAAAAACTCAGCCTCGCCGGCGAGCTGGACGCCACCCGCGAACGTCACGCGGCGCATTGCCTGGCGCTGATGGAACAGGCACAGGCCGATTGGTCGCTACTCGCGACCCAGCCGTGGATCGACCGCTACGCCCCGCTGCGCGAAGACATCCGCGCGGCGCTGGACTGGGGCCTCGGCACGGGCGGTGCGTCGGCGCTGGCGATCAAGTTGACGGTCAGCGCCATGCCGCTGTGGCAGGAACTGTCGCTGCTGCGCGAACACGCTTTGTACGTGGGCAAGGCCCTGGCCCTGATGGACAAGGCCCAAGCGCCCTGCCCGCGCCTGGCGATGCAGCTGCAACTGGCCTTGGGCAGCCTGGTTTATCACGCAGTCGGCGGCGCGACCCAGAGCGGCACGGCATTCGCCGAAGCCGCGCGCCTGGCCGAGCAGAGCCAGGACCTGGGCGGCCAGTTGCGCGCGATCTCTGGGCAAATGGCGGTCGACCTCTGTGGCGGGCGCTATGACCAGGCGCGGGCGCAGAGCGTGCAGTTCGATCGCCTCGATCCGCGCACCGATCCGCTGCTGGGCTTGAGCAATCAGCGCCTGCAGGTGCTGGCCCAGCATTTTACCGGCGACCAGGTCCTGGCCCGCCAGAATGCCGAACAGCTGATCCAGCGCATGGCCCACAGCGGCCACTTGAACCGATTCGCCCACGGCATCGGCATACAGTACGACCAGAATGTTGCTTCATTGACCGTCCTGGCGCGCATCCTATGGCTGCAGGGTTACCCCGAGCGCGCCTGGCGCACCGCCAGCCAGGCATTGGAACTGGCCGTGCAGGTCAACCACGGCACCTCGATCTGCTACACCCTGGCCCTGGCCGGCGTGGTGATCGCACGCTACAACGGCGACCAGACGGCGGCGCAGCGCCTGCAAGCGCTATTGCTGGAACAGTCGCATAAACATGGGGTGCACTTGTTCCAGACCTGGGCCGGGCATTACATCGGCATCATGGAACGCAGCGACCTGCAAGGTCTGGGGCTGATCGAAGACATTCTGGTCACGCTCGGCGCCTGCCCGGTCGATGCACAGAACGCCGCGCGTGCACGCACGGGGGCCGCCGGTTGGTGCGCGCCGGAATTATTGCGGGTAACCGCCGAGCAGATGTTGGGCCAGGGCGATACGTTGGCTGCCGAACCCCTGCTGCGCGAAGCCCTCGACCTGGCCAAAACCCAAGGCGCCCTGGCCTGGGAACTGCGCAGCGCCGCATCGATGGCACGGTTATGGCAAAGCCTGGGCCGCGCGGATGCCGCCCGCGACCTGCTCAAAGGCGTGTACGAACGGTTTAGCGAAGGGTTCGCGACGCCGGATCTAGTCGACGCTCGCCGCCTGCTCGACCAGTTGCAGGACAAACGGCCGGCCTGAACCCAGCCCCAGGTAATGCCCATAGCCCTGCTGCAAACGTTGCACTTGCCGTGGGTCGCGCAACTGCATCAGGGCATAGCCGCGCAGGCAATTGAGCAGGCGATAACGCGGCAATCCGGGGCCAGGCTCCACGCTGAGCAGCGAGACATTCACCAAGCGCGTCAGCAGGTACGCCAGGTCGGCATGCTCCAGTTCGGTGCCGGCCACCAACGCGCTCAACGTCGGCACGTTCACCGCGTGCTTGAACAGCCCCAATTGCAGGAACAACCAACGCTCCGGCAGGCTCAGGCGCTGGTAGGTCCAATCCAGGGCTGCCGCGAGGGACTGATGCCGCTCAACCGCCGTGCGGCGTCCCCGAGTCAAGACCTGTAAGCCCTTGCACAGCTGCGCCTGCACACCACGCATGCCCAGCGCGTCGACCTGCGCCGCCGCCAGCTCCAGTGCCAGGGGAATGCCGTCGAGGCGCCGCACGATATCGCGCAGCGGCGCCAGATCCTGAAGGCGCAACTCAAAGCCTTGCTGACCGGCCCGCGCACGCGCCACGAACAGCTGCACCGCCGGACAGGCCAACGCCTGTTCGACACTGGCCAGTGCCGCCGGTGCGGGCACCGCCAGGCGCGGCACGCGCAGTACCCATTCGCCGGGAAGGTGCAGCGGTTCACGGCTGCTGATCAGCACGCTGACCCGGGGCGCCAGTTCACGCAATACGCGCAGCCACTGCCGGCACGCGACCAATAGCAGGTCAACGCCGTCGAGCACCAACAGCAACTGGCGCGACGCCAAGTGCCGTCCCAGCTCATGGGCGCTGCTCCCGGCTTGCAGCTGCAGCACCGCGGCCACCTGCTCCAGCATCGCCTTCGGCGTCTGCACCGTGGCCAGGTCGACCCACCATACGCCGTCGCGATAGCGCGGCAAGACACGCTCGGCCAGGGCCAATGCCAGGGTGCTCTTACCCACCCCGGCGCAACCCGTGAGGGTCATCAGGCGTTGGCCGGACAGACGCCGCACCAGCACGCCTAATACTTCGTCACGGCCTATCACCGGCGTCAGCCGAGCGACCAGGTTATGGCACGGCGTCGCCACCGAAGGCAGTGCGCCGTGCACCGGTGCCGCGAAGCAATAGCCGCGATGAGGATCATTGAGGATGTAGCGTTGCCCATCGAACGCCCGGCGCAACGCGGCGATGTGCACACGCAGGTTATTCTCTTCCACCACGCTGCACGGCCAGACGCGCTCGATCAAGGTCGCCTTGTCGATGAATTGTCCCGGCGCTTCGAGCAGCACCGCGAGGATGTCCAGCGCGCGCCCGCCAAGCGGCACCGGCCAACCCGCCTTGCTGACCAGGCGTTGCTGGCGGTGAAAGACATAAGCACCGAAGCGCAGTGTGCCATCAGCGTCCATCGACTGAGGGTTGTTCATGTCTCGTCATCGCGCTGAAACCCCCGTTCTTGGGCGTTCGCGCATCCTTTTCCATGGGCTTGGCGTTATCTTGCCAGTTGGCAATGACAGGACAATGCTGGCACAGGGAGCGATACGGACAATCCGGTGCGCTAGACGGACATGGTGTCGCTAACTGAACTGTTGTCGGTATTGGGTCGGGGTCAGGCCGAGTTTTTCACTGAAGAGAAAGCGCATATGCCGCACGCTGCCGAAACCGGCGTGGAACGCCACGGTCTTGAGCGGCAGCTCGGTGGTTTCCAATAAGTGCCGCGCGCGGTCGATGCGCGCACCTTGCAGAAAGGCCATGGGCGTCATCTGCACATCCTTGGCGAACAACCGCGCAAAGTGGCGCGCGCTCATATCAACCAGAGCGGCCATGGATTCGACGGTGAAGGACTGTTCAAGATTGGCCAGAACATGGTTCTGCACTAGGGTGATCGGGGTTTCCTGGGGCGCCACGGCCGAGGTCATCGGGCTGAACTGAGCCTGGCCGCCCTGACGCTTCATCACCACCAGCAGCACCTTGGCCACTTCCACCGCCACCTGTTTGCCGTGGTCCTGAGCCACCACCGACAACGCCAGGTCGATGCCCGCGGTGACCCCGCCGGAAGTGATCAGGCGCCCGTCCTGCAAGTAGATGCGATCGGTCTCCACGATAGCTTTGGGGAACGCCTTGATCAGTCGCTCGGTGTAGTGCCAGTGAGTGGTGACGCGATGACCGTCCAGCAGCCCGGCGTACCCCAGCACAAAGGCGCCGGTGCAGATCGAACCGAAGCGCCGCGCCTGTGGCACCGCCGCCCTGAGCCACGGCAGCAACGCCGGGTGGCACTCGTTGTAGGCGCCAGGGCCGCCGGGCACCAGCAACAGGTCATAAGCGTCCAGGGCCTGCTCCAGCAACAGGTCGGCCTGCACCATCACCCCATTGGAGGCGCGCAACGGGCCGGGCTCGGTGCCCAGGGTGAGGATTCGATAATGCTGCGCAGGGGGCAGGTAGCGATTGGCAATGGAGAACACTTCGAGCGGCCCGGCCATGTCGAGCAGGAGGAAGTCCGGGAACAGCGCCATGGCCACGGTTTTCATTGTGCGGAGGATCCATAGAGAAGAAGGCGGCGCTCATTATTGCACGCTCGAAACTGTCAACCGCAAGTGGACAGTTATTCAATTTTCATCTTCTTAATGAATTAAAAGACAACCAGTAACCTTCTTCTCAACGCCAGCGCACTGCATGTCGCAGACCGCGCTCACTTGAGGACAAAGACCATGCTGACCCTACGCAAAGCTTCCGAACGCGGCGCCGCCAATCATGGTTGGTTGAAGTCGTTCCACACCTTCTCGTTCGCCAACTACTGGAACCCCGCCGAGCAGGGTTTTTCCGACCTGCTGGTGATCAACGATGACCGCGTCGCCGCCGGCAAAGGCTTCGGCCAGCACCCGCACCGCGATATGGAGATTTTCTCCTATGTGCTCGAAGGCGCCCTGGAACACAAGGACACCTTGGGCACCGGCTCGGTGATCCGCCCCGGCGATGTGCAACTGATGAGCGCCGGCAGCGGCGTGGCCCACAGCGAGTTCAACCACAGCCAGACCCGAGGCGTGCACTTCCTGCAGATCTGGATCGTGCCCTCGGTGGCCGGCGCAGAGCCGCGCTATCAGCAAGAGCACTTCAGCGAAGCGCAGAAACGCGGACGCTTGCAGTTGATCATCTCGCCCGACGGCGCCGACGGTTCCCTCAGCGTGCGCCAGGACGCACGGGTCTACGCCGGGCTGTTCTGCGCCGAAGAAACCGCGACGCTGGACCTGCCACCGGAGCGGCATGTGTACATCCATGTGGCTCGCGGCAGCGTTGAGGTCAACGGCCAGCGCCTGGAAGAAGGCGACGGCGCCCGCGTGCGGGATGAGCGCCAGATTCGCCTGAGCCACGGCGAGGACGCCGAGGTGTTGGTGTTCGACCTGCGCCCTCAGGAACTGCCACAGATGCCATGACCGACCGCGCGGTGGCCCGGAAAACCGGGCCATCGCTGGCGTCGATAGTCACCATCAGCCCAATGAAGTTCTCTTAAAAAAAGCAACGCGTAACATCCAACCCATACACAGCAACACCCCCAACTTAATGACTCGGAGCACACCCTCATGAAACGCCAACTCTTGCTTAGCCTTGCTTTCTCGGTACTCGCTGCCAATGCATTCGCTCACCCCGTGGTCGCCGAAGGTGGCGCGGATCGCCTGATGGAAAACCGTGTCGCCGAAGGTGGCGCGGATCGCCTGATGGAAAACCGTGTCGCCGAAGGTGGCGCCGACCGTTTACAGGATCGTGGCCTGGCTGAAGGCGGCGCGGATCGTTTGCAGGAACGCGCTCTGGCCGAAGGTGGTGCGGATCGTTTGCAGGAACGCGCTCTGGCCGAAGGCGGTGCGGATCGTTTGCAGGAACGTGCTCTGGCCGAAGGTGGTGCGGATCGTTTGCAGGAACGTGGCCTGGTCGAAGGCGGTGCTGACCGTTTGCAGGAACGTGGCCTGGTCGAAGGCGGTGCGGATCGTTTGCAGGAACGTGCTCTGGCCGAAGGCGGTGCGGATCGTTTGCTGGACAACCACGCTTAACCCCTCGCTGTTTGCGAGGCACCCCAAACCGGCCTGATCAGCCGGTTTTTTTTCGCCTGGAGTTGCGCTCAATTCACCCAATTGCACGATTTGCCTGAAATCAGTCATTTGCGGACCTACCCCAGCCCTCGTCTGCTTATTAAAGTGCCGTTTTTGATCATGGCTCGGATGGACTGATGAATCTGTGGTTTCGCTTGCTGTATATGCTGTGCCGTCGCCCGTGGCGCACACCTGCCCATGGCCTGGCCACTACGGTGGTGCGGATGCGCGTCTGGCCTCTAGACCTGGACATCAACCGGCATGTCACCAATGGTCGTTATTTCACCCTGGCGGACGTAGCGCGCATGGATTTCGTACTGCGCACCGGCGCCTTTCGCGTCGCCCTGCGGCATAAGGCATTGCCGATCGTGGGCGATACCTGGGGTAAATTCCGTCGCGAATTGAAACTGTTCGAAGCGTTCGAAGTGCACACCCGCATGCTCGGCTGGGACCATAAGTGGAGCCTGATGGAACATCGTTTCGTCAGTCGCGGCCGCGTGGTTGGGGTGGTGGTAATGCGTGGGCTATTCCGCTCGGCCAAAGGCACCTTGCCGCCGAGTGAGTTTGTTCGGGAACTGGGGCTGGAAGAAGCTTCGCCACCGATGCCGCAGTGGCTGCTGGACTGGGCACACAGCTGCGACGAGATGAGCGCGCAACTGCGTACTGAAGAGCAAATCGCCTAGGCATATTTTCGTGACAGGAACGCCGTTAAAACTGTGGGAGGGGGCTTGCCCCCGATGGGGCCTGCTCAGTCGATACCTGGGTTGCTGACCCACTGCTATTGGGGGCAAGCCCCCTCCCACCCTGGTTACCGCTGGTCTTTGGATGGGTGTAAACCCTGACGACCGAGCCGGGGGCCACTGTGCTCAAGTCAACGCCGTCAAACCTGTGGGAGGGGGCTTGCCCCCGATGGGGCCTGCTCAGTCGATACCTGTGTTGCTGACCCACTGCTATCGGGGGCAAGCCCCCTCCCACACTGGGTTACCACTGGCCTTTGGATGGGTGTAAAAACTCGCGACCGAGCCGGGACCACTGTACTCAAGTCAACGCCGTAAAACTGTGGGAGGGGGCTTGCCCCCGATGGGGCCTGCTCAGTCGATACCCGGGTTGCTGACCCACTGCTATCGGGGGCAAGCCCCCTCCCACCCTGGTTACCGCTGGTCTTTGGATGGGTGTAAACCCTGACGACCGAGCCGGGGGCCACTGCGCTCAAGTCAACGCCGTCAAAACTGTGGGAGGGGGCTCGCCCCCGATGGGGCCTGCTCAGTCGATACCTGTGTTGCTGACCCACCGCTATCGGGGGCAAGTCCCCTCCCACCTTGGTTACCACTGGCCTTTGGATGGGTGTAAACCCTGACGACCGAGCCGGGGGCCACTGTGCTCAAGTCAACGCCGTCAAAACTGTGGGAGGGGGCTCGCCCCCGATGGGGCCTGCTCAGTCGATACCTGCGCGCCTGACCCTCCGCTATCGGGGGCAAGCCCCCTCCCACCTTGGTTACCGCTGGTCTTTGGATGGTTGTAAAACCTGGCGACCGAGCCGGGGGCCACTGTGCTCAAGTCAACGCCGTCAAAACTGTGGGAGGGGGCTTGCCCCCGATGGGGCCTGCTCAGTCGATACCTGTGTTGCTGACCCACTGCTATCGGGGGCAAGCCCCCTCCCACCTTGGTTACCGTTGGTCTTTGGATGGGTGTAAACCCTGGCGACCGAGCCGGGGGCCACTGTGCTCAAGTCAACGCCGTCAAAACTGTGGGAGGGGGCTCGCCCCCGATGGGGCCTGCTCAGTCGATACCTGTGTTGCTGACCCACTGCTATCGGGGGCAAGCCCCCTCCCACCTTGGTTACCACTGGCTTTTGGATGGGTGTAAACCCTGGCGATCGAGCCGGGGACCACTGTGTTCAAGTCAACGCCGTCAAACCTGTGGGAGGGGGCTTGCCCCCGATGGGGCCTGCTCAGTCGATACCTGTGTTGCTGACCCACCGCTATCGGCCAAGCCCCCTCCCACCTTGGGTTACCGCTGGTCTTTGGACTGGCGCAAGGCCCGGTCGGTCATTTGATGCGGTAGTGAAAGGTATTGCGCACCGCCGGCACGGCCACGGCCTTGCCATCAACGATCCTCGGCTGGTAGCGGAAGGTGTTGGCCGCCGCCAATGATGGGCGGATAAACAACGGGTGGCAGCCGTCCAGTACTTTGGGGTTTTCCACGCGGCCCTGGGGGTTGACGGTGTATTCCACCGAACAGTCGCCCTCGATGTTTTTGTCCAGGGCCCGTTCGGGGTATTCCGGGGCTTCCTTGCTCAATGGCATGTATTGGCGGCTGTCGAACGCTGGAGCCGAAGCAGGTACGGCGGCGCGGGCTGTTTCGGCGGCCTGGCGTTGTTGGGCCTGGCGTTGCTGTTCCTGTTCACGCTCGCGCTGTTCGCTGGCCAGGCGCTGCTGTTGTTGCTGCTCTGCTTTCTTTTCTTCGACACGCTTGCGCGCCAGGGCGGCTTTTTCGAGCTTTTGTGCTTGCACACGAGGATCGACTGCGGGTTTGACCGGCGTTGGCAGTACCACCGGTTCCGGCGCTGGCGGCGTCGCCGCAACCGGTTCGGGGGCCGGTACTGGGACCGGCGCCGGGGGCAGCATCACCAGTTGGGTGTGCATCACGCTTGGGGCCTCCGGCGTGGGCGGTTGTGGCGCCCAGCCCAGCATCAACAGCGCCAGCACGATCAGATGCAAGGCCACCGCCAAACCGGCGGCCAGGCTGTTGCGCCAAAAGCCCGAAGGCGCCGCGGAGGCCATCGGCAAGGTGGGACTGTGCATGATCATCGCCGTCATTGCGGGGCCTCGGTCACCAGCCCCAGGTTGCTGACACCGCCCTTTTGCAACACCGCCATGGCAGCCACCACGCGGCCATACCCGGCATTGTCATCGGCGCGGATATACACCTGGGTGTCACTGCGCGCCGCCACCACCTGCGCGACCTTGGCGCCCATTTCTTCCAGGCTCACTGCGCTGTCGGTCTGGTGCTGGGTGTCCAGTTCCTCGCCGAGGTTCCAGTAGTAACCGCCGTCGGCCTGCACCGACAAGGTCAGGATTTGCTGGCGGGTGTCGGTGGCCAGCGCCTCGGCGGCAACCTTGGGCAGTTCGATCTTCACGCCCTGGGTCAGCATCGGCGCGGTTACCATAAAGATCACCAGCAGCACTAGCATCACGTCGATATACGGCACCACGTTCATTTCGGCCTTGGGCCCGTGCTTGCGTTGTGGCCTGACTAACATAGGAGTACTCCTGCTCAGGCGGCCGCGGCCAGGTTGATCGGCGTACCGCGCAGGGTGCGATGCAACCGCACTTGCAGCTCGTTGCCAAAGGCGTAATAGCGGGTGAGCAAGGTCTGGCTGCGCGCCGAAAAGCGGTTATACGCAATCACCGCCGGTATCGCCGCAAACAGACCGATGGCCGTGGCGATCAACGCTTCAGCGATGCCCGGCGCCACCGTGGACAATGTGGCCTGTTGCACCTGGGACAAGCCGAGGAACGAATTCATGATGCCCCACACGGTGCCGAACAAACCGATATACGGGCTCACCGAACCCACGGTGGCAAGGAACTGCAAACCTTTTTCCAGCTCGATTTCCTGCGCGGTGATCGCCACCTGCAAGGCCCGCTCCACCCCTTCGAGCACCGCCGGATCATGGCTATGCAGGTGCTGGTATTCCTGGACCCCGGCGATGAAGATCGGCGCCACTCCACCTTCGCCCGCCTGCAGGGTGTCGCGGTACAGCCCGTGCAAATCCGGCGCCGCACGAAAGCGTTGCACAAAGCCGTTCAACTGCCGCTCCAGACGCCGCAGCACCGTGCCGCGCTGAATAATCAGGTACCAGCTGCACAACGAGGCCAGCAGCAAAGTGACCATCACCGCCTTGACCAACAGGCTGGCGTCGCTGATCAAGCCCCAGATCGTCATATGTTCCATCGTCGCGTGCATGGTGAATGTCCTCTATTCGTTTAACTTGCAGTGATTAAAAAGTCATGACTGGCTGATGACAGCTCAAGGCAACTTCAACGTGCGGGTCACATCGGCCCAGGGCACGAACTTAAAGTTCTGGGTTTGCTCAGGCATGCGTTTGCGCCCGTCCTGCACCACCAGCAGGCCTTGGTTCCACGGCCCGCCGAGGTTGATGGCGGTGACTTCCAGGCCATCGGTTTCCGATGCGCCGTCGATACCGGCAGCGGCGTTCAGGCCGACCCGGAAGGCCCCGCGACTGGCGAACGGCGGCTCGGCATCCAGCACCAGGTAGCTGTCATTGCCCTGGCTGGAGATCACCAGGTAGTCATGCTGCGCACTCTGGTACAGCGCCAGGCCCTCGACGTCCGCGTGCAATTGTTCGCCGACCTTGATCACACTGGTCAGGGTCGCCGGTTGATCGGCACGGGCATCCACCGCCCACACGCCCACGTCTTCTTCGCCGATAAACAGGCGCTGGCGCTGGTCGTCGGCGACGCAGCCTTCGGGCTGGCTGTCGACCTTGAACTGGCGCACCAGCTCACCCTGCACGCGCCCGTCCGGGGCGCTGAGGCGGTATTGCAGGAAGGTGCCGTCCTTGCCGTTGGCGATCGCATAAATGTCGCCGCCGGCGGGCTGGAACAGGCACATGCCGTAGATCTCCTTGAGCGGCGTCGGCACTTCACCAGCCTCGCGCAACTCGCCGGTCTGCCGGTCGATGCTGAACAGGCTCAGGCTGTTGCGATCGCGATTGCTTGCCACGGCCAGGTCCACCGTCTGCTGGCCAAGCTTGAAACGCGGGCGCACGTCGACGTTGTTCAAGCGCCCCACCGCCAGCTCTTGCAGCAGCTTGCCATCAAGGTCGTAGGCCAGCAGGCCCTGTTTTTTGTTAGTGCCGAGCACGCGGCTCTGCCCAGGGTGCTCGGGGTGAACCCAGATCGCCGGGTCATCCGCCGCGTCGCCCTGACGCCCCACCGGCTCGCTCTGGCGCAGCGCGGCGACCTCCGGCAGCACCGGCGCGACCGGCACGGGTTTGGCCTGCCAGTCGAGGGTGCCTTGGTACAGTTGACCGTTGTCGTCGTCGCGTACCAGCAATTGCCGACCGTTGATTGCCAGTTGCTCCGGCTCCTTGAGGCCGGGCAGACCCAGGCTCGGTTGCTCTACCCAGCGCGCGCCGGAGGACTGGAACAGGTGCAACTGCGCGGTTTTCGGGTCCAGGGCGACCATCCCCCCCGGCACCAGCGCCATGGCCCCGGCTTCACGCTTGGAATCATCGAACAGCGCCACCGGCGTGCGTTTCACCGCGGCTTCGGGATGCGCCGGGTAGGCCCACCAGCCGACGTTTTCTTCGTTCACCACCAGTTGCTGCGTGGCGTCGTCCACCTGGCAGAACTGCGCCGACGGCGGCAACGGCACCCCGCGCACACGGCGGGCTTCAGCGAGCAGCGTCGAGCCATTGCCTACCAGCCATTGTTCGCCCTTGCCCTCCTCCCCGACCAGGAACACAAACAGGTTGGCCGCCGCGTCGCGGTACAGGCACAGACCGTTTACCGGAAAATCGCGGGGCGGCAGGTACAGCGGTTGACCCCAGGTTTTAGCGGCGCTATTGAGGTTGATCAGCAGTGCCTGCTGGCGGTCGTTGTCGAGGCTGGCGACCACTGCGTTGGGGCCGGTGGCGCGTGTATCGAGGCTACTGAAGTGACCGTTGAAACGCGCCAGTTCGGCGCCCTTGCTGTCGAGCAATTGCAGACCGTCACGGGGGCTGGCGGTGAGGCGCGTCTGACCGTCGGGCATGAAGGCCACGGCTTCGGCACTCAGGCTGGGGCCCCAGGGCGTCAGGGCCAGATCGGCGGCGAAGACGGGGCCGCTGGTGGCCAGGGCGATCAGCAGGTACAGCTTGGAAATTCTCATGAACGAACAGATCCTTCGGAAAAATGCAGAACGCTGTGGGCTGGGGGGCTTCAGTGGGTCAGCTACTGATGCGTCAATTGACAGGCCCTCATCGGGGGCAAGCCCCCTCCCACATTGGAATTGGGTGAGTTAGAAATGCGTGAAGGTCAGGCCCACTTTGTAGGTGGGGCCGTACTCTTCGTACTGGCCGTTGTAGCTGCGGTGGCCGGTGTAGACGAAGTACGACTCATCGGTAAGGTTTTGGGCCTCGAAGCTGACTTGCAGGTTCTTGCTCAGTGAATAGCGCGCGCTGAAGTCGACGAAAGTCTGCGCGTCCACATGCAGGTCATGGGCCTTGTCGTTGATCGACGCCAGCTCATACAGGTAGGCCGATTTGTAGTTGGCCGACAGGCGCAGGCTGAGCTTGTCGTCTTCCCAACCAAGCATCAGGTTGCCGACGGTGTCCGACTGGCTGGGCAGGCTGATGTTGCGCTTGCGGTGAGTGCCACTGGCAGCGTCGAAGCCTTCGATGTCCGCGCTGGAGCGGCTGAATGTGCTGTTGGCGCCCACCAGCAGGCCATTCCACGGCGCCGGCAGCCAATCGAATTTCTGCGAATAGGCCAGCTCCAGGCCATACAGCTTGGCGCTGTCGCCATTGGCGTAGGTGTGGGCCTCGGCGAAGTTGGTCCAGGCCCCAGTACCGGCCAGGTCGGTGTTGTAGACGAAATTCTGGATGTCCTTGTAGAACACAAACGCCGAGACGGTGCCGGCACGCCCCATGAAATGCTCGATGCCCAGGTCCAGGTTGCTCGATTCCAACGGCTTGAGGTCCGGGTTGCCGAAGGTGGCCTCGTCATCGTCGATCACAAACCCCGGCGCCAGTTGGCCGAAGGTCGGGCGCACCACGGATTTGGTCCAGGCCGCACGCACCTGGGTGTTCTTGTCGATCTGATAGCGCGCGTGCAGGCCCGGCAGCCAATGATGGTAGCGGCGCCGGGTGTCGGTGGCGGTGAACTGACCGTCGGTGGCGCCGGTGCCCTTGGCTTCGAACTCGGTGCCTTCGTAGCGCAGGCCGGCGATAAAGCGCCAGTCGTCGATATCGATCGTGTTCATCAGGTAACCGGCATTGATATCTTCACTAATGGTGAAGTCGTTGACCCGGGATTCGGTCTCGTCATAGAAGTCCGCACGGTTGAGGCCGCCGATCAACTGCTTGATGCCGCTGGCGCTGATGCCAGGGCCGTAGTTGCCCAGGCGATAGTCGACATTGCCCTTCTGGAATTGCGTCAGGCTGAGCTGCTGGTCGGTAAGGCCCAGGCTGTCGAAATCCTTGTAGACCCAGGCTTCCAGGTCGTTGTCCTTGTTGCGCCGGCTGACCTTGCCGCCGAATTTGACCTGGGACGCATAGCCGCTCAGGTCGTAGTCGCGGGCCAGGTCCAGGCGCAGGTTTTTCTCGGTGTCTTTGGTGTTCTGTTTTTCCCAGTCGACTTTGTCGAGGGTGAAGTTGGCCGGGTCGTAGAAGGCGCTGCCGATGATCGGGCGCGGTTTGTCTTTGTCATAGAAACCGCTGTTGGCGAAGTCACCGCCGTCGAACGTGGCGCCGGCAATATGCGCGGGGCTGTCTTCGCTGGACTGGCTGTAACCGGCCTGGCCACTGAGGGTCCACAGGCCAAGCATGCGTTCGCCGCCGAACACGTAGGACTGAATTTCCTGGGTCTCTTCGCGGTTCTTGAGCTTGCGCTTGCCCTCGGCCTCGCCCAACTGGCCGGGTGCCTGCGGGTCGGCGAATTCCAGGCTGGTGGAGTTGCGGGTCTCGGTGTCCGTGTAGCGGCTGTACAGGGTGCGCAGGTAGTAGCTGCTCAGGTCATCGGGTTTGTAGTCGAAGTTCAGGCCACCGCCGGCGCGTTCGCGGCTGATGTCGTAGTCGCGCTGTTCGAACTCGTTGAGCCTGGCACCGTCGGTGAAGTCCCAGGCGCCGCCGGTCTCGACGTTGTCCGAGCCGAAGTCGCGCTTCTGCCAGCTCAGCGCCGCGGCCACGCCGAAGTTGTCGATACCATCGCCGAGGCTGAAGCGGTTACTGGCGGCCCCGGAGAATTTGGGGCTGGTCTGGCGAGTGTTCTTGTCGTAGCTGGCTTCGCTGCTGCCGGTGTAGAACAGGCCTTTGTGATCGAAGGCCGACAGGCTTTGCACATCGACGGTGCCGCCCAGGGAGTTGGCGTCCATGTCCGGGGTAAGGGTCTTGATCACCGACAGCGACTGCACCAGCTCCGATGGCAACACGTCCAGGGCCACGGCGCGGCGGGCGCTCTCAGGGGCGGGCACCAAGGTGCCGTTGATGGTCACGCTGTTGAGGTCCGGGCCCAGGCCGCGCACGCTGACGAAACGCCCTTCGCCCTGGTCGCGTTCCACGCTGATGCCAGGCAGACGTTGCGCCGCTTCGGCGACGTTCTCATCCGGCAACTGCGCCACGCCATCGGCATGCACCACGCTCTTGATGCTGTCGGCGCTGCGCTGCTCCTTGAGCGCCTGGCTGATCGCGGCGGCCTGGCCGACCACGTCGACATGCTCGGTGGTGGCCGCGTCGGCCGCATAGAGCCGCTCGCTGGCTATCGCCAGGGCCAAGGCGGTAAGCGTGAAGCTGACGAGCCCGGTGCGCTTGTACATGCAATCCTCCCCAAGAATCCGTTCGACGCCAGGCAAAAGGCCCGGCAACTGGGAGGGCACGCTAGGGGTGGGGGATGACGGTTCTGTGACAGCGATCGGCGTAAAGCCCTGTAAACCGCGGCTTTCAGCCATATGCTGAGATGAAATGAGCTGATATGACCTGCAAATCTCCCCTGTGGGAGGGGGCTTGCCCCCGATGGCTGTCTAGCAGCCGACAGATATGCCAGCTGCCCCACCGCCATCAGGGCATAGGTATCTACATAGCATGAGAAAATGAGGTTGTTGTGGTGAGCAGGCTTGGCCTGCGCTGGGCTGCGAAGCGGCCCCATTCCACGCGATGTGGTTTTAGCTGATACACCGAGGCGCCTGGATTTGGGGCCGCTTCGCAGCCCAACGCGGGGCAAGCCCGCTCACCACAACAAGTCCACTTTTTTGTGGCGCGGCGTGTTTGAGGTGAGCTGATTCGACCTTTGCCCGTTGTCATCCAACCGTCACATCCATCTGCTGTGCTGGCGCCCTTCGCTTCTTTGCCCAAGGACTCGCGGCTATGTTCTCCGTGCTCAAACCCCACCGTTGGAAACTCGCCCTGCTGCTGATTGCCGCCAATCTGGGGCTGATCCTGCACCTGGCCTGTGGCGAGCTCAAAAGCGTCAGCGAATGGGAGTGGCTGGATATCGTCGGCGAAGGCGGTTCGGCACTGCTGGCGCTGGTGTGGCTGGGGCTGGTGCTCAAGAGCCGCCCCGCCGGGCGCGTGACCAACTATCTGGTGCTGGGCCTGGCGTGCATCTTCTTTTCCTGGTGGATCGACAGCCTGGATGAATTTATCCGCTTGCCCGACAGCATCACCTGGGACCACTGGCTGGAGTCCGGCCCGATGCCGGTGGGCATGATCCTGCTGACCCTCGGCATCTACCACTGGCACCGCGAGCAACTGGCGATCAGCGCGCAAATGGAGAAACGCGAGCGGGTGTTCCGCGAACATCGCTTATTCGACAAGCTCACGCCCCTGGGCGGTGCCGACTACCTCAAGCGGCAATTGGCCGAGAGCCTGCAGGACAGCCGCGAGCAGGCCCAACCGCTGTCGCTGCTGGCCCTGGATCTGGACAACTTCGCCGCCATCAACCAGGCCTATGGGCATGCCGAAGGCGATGCGGTGCTGCAAGCCCTCAGCCAGTTGCTGTTGCTCAACCTGCGCCGCCAGGACTTGTTGTGCCGCCTGGCCGGCGACCGCTTTGTGGTGCTGCTGCCCAATACCGGCGAGCGCCAGGCCAAAGACATCGCTCTGGAATTGCAGCAAGCGGTGCGTGGCCTGGCCCACAAGACCCGGCAACAAGGCGAGCGCCTGCAATTGGCGGCCTCCACAGCGGTGGTGATGGCTCTGGACGAACCGCCCCACGACCTGCTCAAACGCCTCAACCTGGCGTTGGCCAAGGCCAAGCAGCCCCTGGCGAAAAGTGCCTGACATGGCCATCAACACCCGCTGGTATGAAAGCGACTGCCGCTTTATCCCTGGGCACTATCAACCCGCCACGCTGATCGACCTGGCACTGTCGCGGGGCATCGACAGCCATCGCTTGCTGCGCGGCACCGGGCTTTTCCACGAGGACATCCTGGCCGGCAACGCGCGCCTGAGCCCGCAACAGTTTTTGGGATTGATCGGTAACAGCCGCAAGTTGCTCGACGCCGACGACAGCAGCTTTCTGTTCGGCCAACGCCTATTGCCCGGCTACTACGGCGCCGCGAGCCATGCCCTGGGCCATGCGCAAAACCTGCACCAGGCGCTGGAGGTGCTGATTCAGTTGCAGGTGTTGCTCAGCCCATTGGTGGCGCTGCACTTGGAGTTGGACGAGCACCACGCCTACCTGTATTGGCAGGACAGTTGCGGGGCCGGCGAGCACTGGCGCTTCCTGCTCGAAGCCAGCATGACTTCGCTGGTTGCCATGAGCCAATGGCTCAGCGGCGAGCGCCTGCCCTGGGCGTGCAGCTTCAGCCATGCCGAGCCGCGTTATGTCGAGCAGTACTGGGTAAACCTGGGTGAAAACACGCGCTTTTCACGCCCCCTGGACATGTTGTGCATTCCCCGCCAATACCTGACACGCGCCTGGCCCGGCGCCTCGGCCACTGCCGCTCAAGTCGCGCGTCAACAGGCCCATGCACAGATCGACCAGCTCGGCTTTGCCGACAGTTTTCTCGACTGCCTCTACGATTACCTGCGCGATCAGGTGCGCCAGCCGCCCAACTTGGAACAGGCGGCGCAGGCGTTCGCCATGAGCCCGGCGACCCTCAAGCGCAAACTGCACAAACACGACACCGGTTTCCAGGAACAGGTCGACCGCGTGCGCAAGCAGGTGGCGTTGCACCTGTATCAGGTCAAGGGTTATAGCAACGATGAGGTGGCGGCCTATCTGAACTTCAACGACGCGGCCAACTTTCGCCGCGCCTTCAAACGCTGGACCGGCAGCACACCGAACCTGATCCGTCAGTTGTTCAACAGCCGCTAGCCAGGCGCTCGCGCAAAAACTCCACCAGCGCCTGCACTGGCCGTGAGCTTTGGCGGTGCTGGGGATACACCGCCGACAAAGTCAGCGCCTCGGGGGCGAACTCATCGAGCACCGTGACCAGGCGCCCGTCCTGCAGGGCATCGCCGACGATAAAGGTGGGCAGGTAGGTAACGCCCAGCCCGGCAATCGCGGTGTCGCGCAGCAAGTCGCCGTTGTTCACGCGCATGCGCCCGCTGACGTTCAGCGCCTGCACCTTGCCCTTGAAGCGCCATTGCACCTGGCGGCCGTGGCCGTACGGCAGGCAGTCGTGGTCGGTCAGGTCCTCGGGTTTCTGCGGCGTGCCGCGCAACGCCAGGTAGTCGGGGCTGGCGCAGTAGACCCGCGCGATGCTGGCGATGCGTCGCGCGATCAACGTGGAATCTTCCAGGGTGCCGATACGCAGCACCAGGTCGTAGCCCTCGCCGATCAGGTCCACGGGGCGGTCGCTGAGGTCGACCTCCACCGTCACCTGCGGATAGCGTTGCAGAAATAACGGCAGCAGACAGCCCAGGTGGGCGATGGCAAACGACAGCGGCGCACTGAGGCGGATGGTGCCGCGCGGCTCGCTGTTCTGCCCGGCAATGCCCTGCTCCACCTGCTCGACTTCACCGAGCAGACGCAACGCGGATTCGTAATAACTCTGCCCCAGGGGCGTGACATCCAACCGACGCGTGGAGCGATTGAGCAAGCGCACGCCCAGGCGGTCTTCCAGTTGGATCAAGCGGCGGCTGACGAACTGCTTGGACAGGCCCAGCTGTTCAGCGGCAGCGGTGAAACTGCCGGACTCCATGACCTGGCAGAACAGGCGCATGTCTTCGAAGGGGTTCATTGTCGCTTCTCGGTGGACATTTGCAGGGCTTTATAACCGGATGATCGCAACACCACAAATCAAATGTGGGAGGGGGCAAGCCCCCTCCCACATCGATGACCTACAGGCGTGAGAACCGGTTACTTGGCGGTGAACGCCGAGTAGCTGTTCATCAGGTTGCGGTAGTTGGGGATACGCGGCGACAGCAGGTTGGCCAGGCCTTCCATGTCGTTGCGCCAGTCCACTTGCAGTTCGCAGGCCACGGCGAACCAGTTGACCAGTTGCGCGCCGGCGGCGGTCATACGTGCCCACGCGGCTTGTTGCACGGTTTCGTTGAAGGTGCCGGACGCGTCCGTGACCACGAACACCTCAAAGCCTTCGGCCAGAGCGCACAGGGTCGGGAACGCTACGCACACGTCCGTCACCACACCGGCAATGATGATCTGCTTGCGGCCGGTGGCCTTGACCGCTTTGACGAAGTCTTCGTTATCCCAGGCGTTGATCTGGCCAGGTCGAGCGATGTATGGCGCGTCCGGGAACATGGCCTTGAGTTCCGGCACCAACGGGCCGTTAGGGCCGCTTTCGAAGCTGGTGGTGAGGATGGTTGGCAAGTTGAAGAATTTGGCGACATCGGCCAGGGCCAGCACGTTGTTCTTGAACTCGTTGGGGGAGAAATCCTGTACCAGGGAAATCAGGCCGGTCTGGTGATCCACCAACAGCACCACTGCGTCATCTTTGTTCAAGCGCTTGTACGTCATGGGTTAACTCCTTGGGTTGGGATTAAAAGGCAAAGCACGAGCAGCCGAACGCGCCCCAGAAACCCTGGAAGTCGCTGACCGGCACGCTGGAAAGGCGCGCTTTTTCATGGCTGTGGGCATGCACGCCGCACGGGCCGCTGCACTGGTGAACCTGGGCCTGCAATGGCGAGCTGGGGCGCCAGTGCCCTGGCACCTTGACCACCGGCGACCAGTCCGGCAGCACCGGCACGCGCGGCGGTGCGTAGTCTTCGAAGTCGCCGGCGCCGTACACCACTTTGCCGCCGACCACGGTCAGCACCGATTCGATCCACTTGATGGCCTCTTCATCGACGCTGAAAAAATCCGCCGACAGCGCGGCGACGTCCGCCAATTGGCCGACTTTGATCTGGCCCTTCTTGCCCTGCTCCGAAGAAAACCAGGCGCTGCCATGGGTGAACAATTCCAGCGCGGTAAGGCGCGGCAGGCCCTCGGCATGCAGTTCCAGACCGCCGACAGTGCGGCCGCTGACCATCCAGTACAACGAGGTCCAGGGGTTGTAGCTCGATACGCGGGTGGCGTCGGTGCCGGCGCCGACCGGCACGCCTTCGGCCAGCATGCGCTTGATCGGCGGCGTGGCTTCGGCGGCTTTGGCGCCATAGCGCTCGACGAAATATTCGCCTTGGAACGCCATGCGGTCCTGGATCGCAATACCACCGCCCAGGGCGCGTACGCGCTCGATGTTTCTCGGGGTGATGGTTTCGGCGTGGTCGAAGAACCACGGCAGGCCGTTGAAGGGAATATCCCGATTGACCTTCTCGAACACGTCGAGCATGCGCGAGATCGATTCGTCGTAGGTGGCATGCAAGCGGAACGGCCAGCGCTGCTCCACCAGGTGACGCACCACCGGTTCCAGTTCCTGTTCCATGGTCAGCGGCAGGTCGGGGCGCGGTTCGAGGAAGTCTTCGAAGTCGGCGGCGGAGAACACCAGCATTTCACCGGCGCCGTTGTGGCGCAGGTAGTCGTCGCCCTGGTGCAGGGTGACGCTGCCGGTCCAGTTCTTGAAGTCGCTGAGTTCTTCCTTGGGCTTTTGGGTGAACAGGTTGTAGGCGATGCGCACCGTCAACTGTTGGTCCTTGGCCAGTTGCTCGATCACTGCGTAGTCATCGGGATAGTTCTGGAAACCGCCGCCGGCATCGATGGCGCTGGTCAGGCCCAGGCGATTGAGTTCGCGCATGAACTGGCGAGTCGAATTGACCTGGTATTCCAACGGCAGTTTCGGGCCTTTGGCCAGGGTCGAATACAGGATCATCGCATTGGGCCGCGCTACCAGCATGCCGGTGGGGTTGCCATTGCTGTCGCGCACGATCTCGCCACCCGGCGGGTTCGGCGTGTCCTTGGTGTAGCCGGCCACGCGCAGAGCCGCGCGGTTGAGCAAGGCGCGGTCGTACAGGTGCAGCACGAACACCGGGGTATCCGGCGCGGCCTGGTTGAGTTCCTCCAGGGTCGGCATGCGCTTTTCGGCGAACTGGAATTCGTTCCAACCACCGACCACACGCACCCACTGCGGTGTCGGGGTGCGGTCGGCCTGGTCCTTGAGCATGCGCAAGGCATCGGCCAGGGACGGCACGCCTTCCCAGCGCAGTTCGAGGTTGTAGTTCAGGCCGCCACGAATCAGGTGCAAGTGCGAGTCGTTGAGACCCGGGATGACCGTGCGGCCCTTAAGGTCGATGACCTGGGTCGCGCTGCCACGCAGGGCCATCGCTTCAGCGTCGGTGCCGACGGCAACGAAGCGGCCCTGGTGGATGGCGACGGCGGTCGCACGCGGGTTTTCACGGTCCACGGTGTGGAACTGGCCATTGAACAAGATCAGATCGGCGTTCATAGGGTTTCCTTTACAGAGGCTTCAAGCCAGGGAGCGAACAGGCGCGTGGCGGCCGGCATCATCACGTAGACCACCAGCACCACGATGGTCACGGTGACCAGGAACGTGGACACCACGTAGTTAGAGAGCAAGGGATGCAGGCGCAGCAGCGGGCCCCAGATAATCGGCACCAGTAGGGTCAGCGGCAGGATCACGCACAGCGACACCACCGCCTGTTTCCAGCGCGGCGGCGGCGCGCTGCCGTCGGCCAGGGGGGTGAACCAGAATTCGTTGACGGCGCCGATTTCGGTCTGGTCGCCATCGGCGAGCATCGGCGCGGCTTCGTCGATCAGGGCCTTGCGTTGGGGCGATTCGAGCCAGTGTTGCAGGTCGTCGGTGGAGCGGTAGCGCAGCACGCAGGTAAACAGCGCCAGGCCGTCCTGCTTGCCGCGCACCACGTCGACGCCCAGGTGCCCGGGCCGTTCGCCGGCAATGCGCACGATGCGCCGCAGCCAGGCTTCGTAGTCGGCCTCAAGGCCGGATTTGATGCGGTGTTTGACCACCAGGGTGACGACTTCGTCGGCCCCTGTCTTGGCGGCTGGATCCATGGCGTGCCCCTCTGCTTTCCACTATCAGCGATGAGGGAAGTGTGCCGTGGACCCGCCAAGGAAAATTGCATGTACGTGCTGTGTGGATGGGACGGGCTTACCAGCCTTCTTTCAACATCCGCAGTTCCAGATGCTGCAACAGCATGATGGTCTTGCCATCCACGATCTCGCCACTTTGCACCATCGCCAAGGCTTGTTCGAAACCCAGCTCCAGCACTTCGATGTCTTCGCCCTCTTCTTCCAGGCCACCGCCGCTGCCAACCTGATCGGCCGGCTGGTATTGGCCGATAAAGAAGTGAATCCGCTCGGTCACCGAGCCGGGGCTCATGAATGCCGCGTAGATTTTCTCGACGTGCCCGACGCGATAACCGGTCTCTTCTTCGGCTTCCAGGCGAATGCGTTCTTCGGGGCTGGCGTTGTCGAGCAGGCCGGCCGCCGCTTCGATCAGGTAACCGTGGTAGTCGTTGACGAACGTGGGCATGCGGAACTGGCGAATCAGCAACACCGTGCGTTGCGCGCGGTTGTACAACAGGATGGTGGCGCCATTGCCACGGTCGTACACCTCACGGGTCTGGGCCTGCCAGCTACCGTCGCGGCGGCGCAGGTCGAAGCTGTATTTCTTGAGGTTGTACCAGTTGTCCGAAAGGGTCTCTTCGGCGGTGATGCGTACGGGGCTGCTGTCCATGGTCGGGCCTTTGCTCAAAGGAGCAGGAGCATGTCGCGCAGAGAGCGACAGCGTCAAGCCGCACAACGGTGGTCGAAATAATTCCTGCCGGCGCGGGGCTTCTGGTAAAAACCCTGCTTCACCTTTTGACCGGGAACGTTCATGTCGTCTCGTTTGCTGTCTCGCCTGGGCCTGCGCTGGTTTCCCCTGCTGTGCATGGCGTTGTTGATCGTGGGTCTGCCGGTGGGATGCAGCATCTTGCAGCACAAAGAGCGCGAGCTGGTGTTTCGCATCGAGCCGGGCACCGCCAGTTGGTACAGCGGCCTGCCCAAGGCGGTGCAGGAATTCGAACTCAAGCCGGCCAGCTTCAAAGCCGGGCAGAACATCCATGCCTGGTGGTATCCGGCGGCCAGCAAGGATGCGCCGGCGATCCTCTACCTGCATGGCGTGCGCTGGAACCTGACCGGGCAACTGTTTCGCATCGAGCAATTGCATGCCCTGGGCTTTTCGGTGCTGGCCATCGACTATCGGGGCTTCGGCAAAAGTCACGGCGACTTGCCGTCGGAAACTACGGTATACGAAGACGCGCGCATCGCCTGGGAGCGCTTTCAGGTGCTGCAACCCGACCCACAAAAACGCCTGATCTACGGGCATTCCCTCGGCGGCGCAGTGGCCATCGACCTGGCGGCGGAATTGGGTCAGCAATCGCCGGTGCCGGTGCGTGGCCTGGTGATCGAATCCACCTTTACTTCCCTTGCCGATGTGGCCACAGCGGTGGCTAACACCTCGTTGCCGGTGCGCTGGTTGCTGTCGCAGAAATTCGATTCCATCGACAAGATCGCCGATATCCGCATGCCGCTGCTGGTGGTGCATGGCCTGGACGACCGCTACGTTCCGCCGCGTTTCAGCCAGCAATTGTTTGCCGCTGCCCAAGAGCCCAAACGCTTGTTGCTGGTGCCCGGTGCCAGCCACAACAACAGCATGAGCCTGGCCGGTCGCACGTATCGCCAGGCACTCGATCAACTGATGCAATCGAAGGTTCAGACGCAAGCCATCACACACTCCACAAGCCGCGACGGCGACTCGTAAAACACTTTTCGGCACTGGTTTCGAGCGGGCCTGTCAAGCGCAAACCCTGGCCATGCTGGGTCAAACCTTAAGTTGATCAAATATTGATCTTGGGCGAAATCACCAACCCCGCCGGGGCCCGGCAAAGTTATCCACAGAGATACCCACGGTTTTCGTGGACAACTCTTTTTATTTTTTTACGATTTTTTTTGTGCGGCGGGTCGCGCCTTAAAAGGGCGCGGCCGCTAAACCGCCCCGATTCCAATCGACGGCTTGGGGCGGTTAAACGAGAGGGTGAAAGTCAAGCATTGCGTTCAACAGGGCCGGCGATTAATCTCGCACAAACCCGCAAAAAAGCGCACAAACATGCAAAACACCCACGCCGCCATCGACCTCCCCTCGTTACGCAAACAAAAGATCCTGTTGCTGCTGGAGCGCGACGGCAAAGTCACCGCAGCCGAACTGGTCGAACACTTTGCGGTGTCCCCGGACACCATCCGTCGCGACCTCGGCGAACTGGCCGCAGCCGGCCTGTTGCAGCGTGTACACGGTGGCGCCCTGCCCCGGCCTAAAGACACCGGTAAGGATTTTTTTACCCGGGTCGGTGAGACCGATGCGGTCAAGCGGCACCTGGCCCAACTGGCCGCCGAACGCGTCGAGGACGGGCAGATCGTGATGTTCGATTCCGGCTCCACCACGCTGCAGATCGCCCGCTCACTGCCGCTGTCGCTCCGCCTTACGGTGGTGACGGCATCGCCGATGATTGCCATCGCCCTGGCGGACCACCCCGACGTCAAGGTGATCCTCGCCGGCGGCCAACTCAACCCGGCCACCCTCTCCACCCACGGCCACGACACCGTGCGCTTGATCCAAAGCATCAAGGCCGATCTGCTGTTTACCGGGGTCTGCGCGCTGCACCCACAGGTGGGCATGACGTCGCTGCATTTCGACGAAGTGGCGGTCAAGCAAGCCTTGCTAGACAGCGCCTCCCAGGTGGTGGCGGTGACCACGGCCGACAAACTCGGCGCCGTGGAGCCCTTCGTGGTGGCGCCGTGCAGCCGAATCCACAGCCTGATCACCGAGTGGCATGCGCCGGATATCTCGGCGTATGAACAGTTGGGGCTGGAAGTGCTGCGGGTGGATGTCTAGCCACCGCAGCGTGTGTTTGCCCTATGACTTTGCGTGCGCCGTCGCGTAATCAATGGCCAATTGGACGTGGGTGATTTTTTCGGCCTCCTCGTCCGGAATTTCAATCTCGAACTCGTCTTCCAGGGCCATCACCAGTTCCACCGTATCCAAGGAATCGGCGCCCAAATCGTCCACGAAAGAACTCTCGTTCTTGATGTCGGCTTCAGCAACACCTAGCTGTTCGGCGACGATTTTCTTCACTCGCTGTTCGATGTCACTCATTTGAATATCCTCACTTGGTGACCTTGGAGCCGAGCGTTTCATTGGGCGCCAGCACACCGGTGGCATGCAGCAAGTTGTTCACGGCATGCAGCACACCGAGGTCTTCAAGGGTCGCAGTTTTGTTCAGGATACGCCGCAGACAGGCATAGATTTTCAGCTCGCCGAAGGCCGCGTCGTCATAGCGCACGCGCTCGTTGAGGATGATGTTGGCTTTTTGGTCGATCTTGACTTGGAGGAACTTCTTCAATTCGGATTTAGTCATGGCCGCTCTCCCGGCTGGGCATGTGTACACCTTTGACTATATCCATCGGATACAAAGCGGCTACTGTCAGATCTGACAGGTGTATAGATCGATTGGCAATGAAGCCAAGCGATTCACCCGTTAGAGCGTGCTAAACCCCGCCAGCTGTTGCTCCAGCAGGTACAGCGCGTCGTCCAGCGCCCGGCCGCTGGCGGTGTTGTCGAAGATGCACCAGGTGGGGATGCCTTGCTCGATGGACTGCAGCAACTTGCGGGCATACGCCTGCACCCGTTCGGGGCCATAGGCGCTGTGGTAAATGCGCGGGGAGCCGTGCAGGCGCCAATAGCGCACGCCTTGCCAGCCGGCGGGCAGATGGCCGCCCGCAATTGCCGCAGGGTCGGCAGCGACCCGGCCGATATGCAAATCCTGCAACACCCCTTCAGCCTCAAGCCAGCTGGCATGCCGCGGTTCCAGCACCACGGCGCCCAGATAGCGTTGGCGCAAGGCGCGGAAAAACACCGCAGCGGTCACGGGCTCGTACGCCAATGACGGCGGCAATTGCACCAGCAGGCAGCCTAGGGAGTCGCCCAATCGCTGACACTGCGCGAGAAACTCATCCAGCGCGGTTTCGCAATGCGCCAGTCGCAGCTCATGGGTGATGAGCTTGGGCACTTTCACCGAGAACCGAAAAGTCGACGGTACCGACTGTGCCCAGCGCGCGTAGGTCGTGGGTAAGTGAGCGCGGTAAAACGAACTGTTGATTTCCACCGCATTGAAGCGCGAGGCATAGCGCTGCAAATGCGTGCCCTCTGTGACGAATGCCGGCCAGTGTTCGCGCGGCAGGCTCCAGCCTGCGCAGCCGATGTACAAGGGGGCCGCCCAAACAGCAGCCGCGCGGCCGGCGTCGTCAGCCATGGCTTGAATGCTCCGCTCAGTGGCTCAATTTGCGCTCGGCCTTGGCGGCTTGTTCGTTGATCGCATCGGTCTGGCGCTCGGTGTCTTTGATCGAGGTGGGGGTGAGCACCTTGTCAACGGTTTCGGTGTTGGGGTTCGGGCGCTCCAGGGTCCGGCCTTTGACAGGGCTGTCGGTGCCTTTTTGCGCCTCTTCGGAGCTGACGGGGGTGGGGGTTTTATCGGCGCTCTTGTGCTCGGTCACGGGGCATTCTCCTAGTAATTGACGCGCCACCATCACACGGCGGGCTCATTCAGCAGAGCCCTGGGCTTTTCGATAGTTCAAGGAATTTGCCGCGGCCACCGCTGGCGAAAAAAGCACAAAAAAATTTAAACCTTTTGCCCGAGTGCCGGCTCAACACCCAGGTAGCGACATCACGTCATTCACAAGGAGAGACACCATGACTACCAAGCTGATGAAACAAATGGGCCTGACTTTCGCACTGGTTGCCGGTTCGATGTCCGCAGCCTTCGCGGCCACCTCCAACGACTTCGTAGACAAGGCCGCACAGAGCGGCATCACTGAAGTCGAGGCCGGCAAACTGGCCCTGCAAAAAAGCAGCTCGGCCGACGTGAAAACCTTCGCCCAGCACATGGTCGATGACCACACCAAAGCCAACCAGGAACTGATGGCCCTGGCCAAGAAGCATGATCTGGAAGTGCCGGACGACGCCGCACTGATGGACAAGGCCAAGAAAGCCATCCTGGAAATGCGCGATGAGTCCTTCGACAAGGCCTATGCCAACAACCAGGTCAACGCCCACGAAGAAGCCGTGGAACTGTTCAAGAAAGAGTCGACCTCTTCGGACAACGCCGAGCTGAAAGCTTTCGCCACCGAGAAGCTGCCGACCCTGGAAAAACACCTGCAAATGGCCAAAGAGCTGCAAAGCAAGTACGCCAAGTAATTCGCCCGATCACGCCCCTGCGTCAAATGACGCGGGGGCATTCGTGACGCCAATAACCCTTTGCACAGGAGACACTCGATCATGAGCACCCACCTCAACGGTAAGCACATCCTGATCATCACCTCCAATACCGGTATCGAACGCGACGAACTGGTCAAGCCGCTGGAAGCGTTGCGCGGTTTCGGCGCCAATGTGACCCATGCGTCCAGCAAGGGCGGCACCACCCAGACGTTCGTTGGCGACACCGAAAAGGACAAGACCGTGGAATCCGATGTGCAACTGTCGGACGTTGTCGGCAGCGACTTCGATGCCCTGGTGATTCCCGGTGGCACCGTCAACGCCGACACCCTACGCCAGGACGCGGCCGCGCTGCGCCTGATCAAAGAATTCGCCGATGCCGGCAAAACTATCGCCGCGATCTGCCACGGCCCATGGGCCTTGATCGACGCAGGCGTGATCAAAGGCAAGACCCTCACCTCCTACAAGAGCGTACGCATCGACCTGGAAAATGCCGGTGCCGCCGGTTGGGTGGATGAGCCGGTCAAACAATGCCAGGCCAATGGCTGGACCTTGATCACCTCGCGCACGCCGGACGATCTGCCGGCGTTCAATGACGCGATTGCCAAGGCCCTCGCCGGCTGATCGGCGAACCCGTAAACAAAACAGGCGCCCCGAGGGGCGCCTGTTTGCTGTCTGAGCCATACCTCAGTGTTTACCTTGCTCCGGCATCTCACGCTTGGGCCCGAACATCGCCCAGGCAATCAGCCCCAGCAGCGGCACAAAGATCAGGATGATCAGCCACAACCCCTTGGTCTCCCAGCCACTGGTGCTGCGCAATACGGCGTTGATCGCCCACAGTTCCAAAAGCAGTACAACCACCGCCAACCCGATCCAGACATATTCCAATTGCATGATTCACCTCCTGAGGTCTAAGGCTTAGGTCAACCCATTGCGCCCAGGGTTCCATCGGATTTGCGCAACTGACGCAAACCGCGCGCGTCAGGCCGGCGTAATGCAACGTAGTGCCTCGGCAACCATGCAAGCTGCACGACAGCAGCATTTGCATAAATCCAATAAGTCATTGATATTTAAGTTATTTATTTATAAACAAGAGTTGGTACGGCGGATGCAACACCCCATCGGACGAGGCGCGCACTTCGACGTGCCCGAACCCTATCCGTGAGGTTTCACCATGAATGCCATCGACCTGCTCAAAGCCGACCATGAACGCGTCAAGACACTGCTGACCCAACTGAGCGAATCCACCGAGCGCGGCGTTAAAAAGCGCACTGAGCTGCTGGCCAAGCTCGAAATGGAAATCACCCTGCACACCAAGCTGGAAGAAGAGATTCTCTACCCGGCCTTCCGCAAAGCCGGTGGCAAAGAGCAGGACATCATGTACCACGAAGCCAAGGAAGAGCACCGCACCGTCGACAGCCTGGTTCTGCCCGACCTGAAGAAGACCGAGCCGTCCAGCACTGAGTTTTCCGGACGCGTCAAAGTGGTCAAGGAACTGCTGGAGCACCACATCGAAGAAGAGGAAACCGAAATGTTCCCCCAAGCCCGCAAGCTGCTGGGCAAGGCACAACTGGAAGAACTCGGTGCCGAAATGGAGGCCATGAAGGCCGCGTATAAAAAAACCATGGCCAAGCCGATGGCGGCTTAATAGCTGGCCGGACCACGGGCCACGCTCCAGCGGCCCGGGGTTTGTGCAATGACATAAGGGGATTGCGTCATGAAGACCACCACGTCCCGAAGGATCGTATTTTCCGCTTGCCTGACGGCGCTGCTCGCTGGGCCTGTCTTTGCGGCATTCGGCGATAACAGCGGCGCCGCAGGTTCCGCACTGCCGCCGGGTACTTACCCCAGCAGCCCTTCAGACAGCAGCCAGAAAACCGACAACAGCACGCAGAAACAACCGCCGGCGAAACAAGCCCCCAAACCCAAACCCGCTAAACCCTCCAAAGAGCGCAAAGACACACCTCGATCAGGCAGCTGATGGCTCATCCACGGGGGGTGGCTGTGTAGTCACGCCCCAATCGCCATGCTCGTACCAGTCGTCGCCGAGCATCTCGGCGGGGTGCATGGTGCGATCGGCACCGTTGCCACAGGCCAAATCAGTGGCGGCGCAATAACGGTCGCAGCCCCAGCAGATTCGCTCAGGGTGTTTAGGGTGCAACGGAAACGGCTTGGCCATGACGAGTTCCTTATCAACGCGCGGTAGCCTCACCGTAACGTGTGAGGTGGCGGCTAACCTTGACCGGCATCAAGCCTGGCCATGATGAAATATCCTCGAAACTTGACAAGAATCATTATTATCTGCGCCGCACCTTCCTAGACTCGGGCCCTCTCCCCTCACCCGTCAGGAAGTTTTCATGCGAACCCTCTCTCTGCTGCCGTTGGCCCTGCTGCTGTCCACCTCTGCCGCACTGGCCAAGGAATACCCGATTGGCGAGCCGCAACAGTGCCCGGGGTTGGAAATCGGTGCCGTGTACCTGCAACCGATCGAAATGGCGCCTACCGGCATGATGCGCGCCACCGCCGACTCCGACGTGCACCTGGAGGCCGATGTGCGCGCTACGGCGGACAACGCCCAAGGCTTTCAGGAAGGCAGTTTCGTGCCATACCTGAACCTATCTTTCATCTTGAAAAAGCAAGGCAGCGACACGCCGATCAGCGGCGACTTCCACGCCATGGTTGCCAATGACGGCCCGCACTACGGCGATAACGTCAAGCTGCAAGGCCCCGGCAAATACACCCTCACCTTCAGCGTGCTGCCGCCCACCGGCCCTCATTCGTTGGGTCGCCACACCGACAAGGAAACCGGGGTTGCTCCGTGGTTCGAGCGTTGCGAAGTGCACTACGAATTCGTCTACGCCGGCATCGGCAAGAAAGGCGGTTATTGATGCGCCGCGCCTTGCTGCTGGGTGGCCTGCTGCTCGGCAGCGCAGCCGCCGCGGCGCCGTTGCCCACCTATGAGTTGAGCCTGCGCGATGGGCACTTCACGCCGTCGCAACTGGTGGTCAAGGCCGGTGAGCGCTTCAAGATCGTGCTCACCAATGCCGGCCAGGGCCCGGCCGAATTCGAAAGCACGCCGTTGCGCGTGGAGAAGGTGTTATCGCCCGGCGTCACCACCTTTGTGGTGATCCACCCGCTCAAACCCGGCGAATACCCGTTCTTCGACGAGTTCAACCCACAGCTGCCCGAAGGCAGCCTCCTCGCTCAATAACCGCCGGAGCCGTTGATGAATCAAGCGATGTTCATTGTGTGGCGCGAAAGCGTCGAAGCGCTGTTGGTGATCGGCATCCTGCAAGCCTGGATCAGCCAGCAGGCCGGTCGCTCGCGCCTGGCACGCTTTCTGTGGGCCGGGGTGCTGCTCGGTCTGTTGTGCTCGCTGGGCCTGGCCGGGTTGATGCTGTGGGCCGCAGAAACCATGACCGGCGCCGAAGGCGAATGGCTGCAAGCCCTGCTGACCCTGATAGCCAGCGCTCTGATGGTGCAGATGGTGTTCTGGATGCATCGCCACGGCCCCACCCTTCGCCACAGCCTGGTACGCGACGCCGACCAGCGCCTGGCACGCCAGGGCGGCTGGGGCTTGTTGCTGCTGGCGTTGCTGGCGGTGAGCCGCGAGGGCAGCGAAACCGTAGTGTTCCTGTATGGCGCCGGCGCGCGTTTGCACGACACGGCCCTGAGCCTGTTCGCCATTGGCGGCGTGCTCGGCCTGGTGCTGGCCGGTCTTACAGTGCTGCTGTTGCGCAGCAGCCGCCGCGTACTGTCGTGGGCGCACTTTTTCGCCCTCAGCGAAGCCTTGCTGTTGCTGCTGGGCGGCGCGTTGCTGGTGGCTGCCGTGGACCGTATCAGCGGGCAGCTGCTGGCGATGGACCTGCCGGACTGGGTCTACACGGCCTTCGGTGAGAGCCGCTGGGACAGCAGCGCACTGCTCAGCGACAGCCATGGCGTGGGCGCCCTGCTCGCCGATTTCGCCGGCTACCGCGCCGCGCCCAGCCTGATCACCCTGGTGGCGCTGCTCGGCTACTGGCTGTGGGTGAGCCACGGCCTGCGCCGGTCGCGGCACGCGGCATGAGTTGGCTGGCCCGTCTGGGCGATGGCATGCGCCGCCATGCGCGGCTGATCCGTGCGCTGCAATGGGCGGTGGTCGTGGTCTACGCGCTGCTGCTGGTGGTGCCGGCGCTGCTGCCGCTGCCCGACACTCAGGCGCACCTGGTGAACAACCTGACCCTGCTGGCGCAATTTATGTTCTGGGGCGTGTGGTGGCCGTTCGTGTTGCTGTCGATGGTGCTGTTCGGGCGCCTGTGGTGCGGCGTGCTGTGCCCGGAAGGCGCTCTAAGCGAATGGGCCAGCCAGCACGGACGCGGCCTGGGCATTCCGCGCTGGCTGCGCTGGGGCGGCTGGCCCACCGTGGGCTTTTGCCTGACCACCCTGTACGGGCAATTGATCAGCGTATACGACTACGCCCAGGCAGCATTGCTGATTCTTGGCGGCTCCACCGTAGCGGCCGTCGTGGTGGGCCTTTTGTTCGTGCGCGGCAAGCGTGTGTGGTGCCGCTACCTGTGCCCGGTGAGCGGCGTCTTCGCCCTGCTCGCGCGCCTGGCGCCGGTGCGCTTTGCGGTGGACGAGCAACGCTGGAAGGCCAACACCGCGCCGCGCCTGCCCCTGCCCAACTGCGCGCCGCTGCTGGACATCCGCCGCCTGCAAGGCGCCAGCGAGTGCCACGCCTGCGGGCGCTGCAGTGGGCAACGCGGCGCCGTGCAACTGATCGCCCGCTCGTGCAACGAGGAAATCCTCCAGGCCCGTCATCAAACTGCCTCGGTATGGGACGCGCGCCTGCTGCTGTTCGGCGTGATCGGCCTGGCCATAGGCGCGTTTCAATGGACCGTCAGCCCGTGGTTTATCGCCCTCAAACAACACCTGGCCGAATGGCTGGTGGTACACGATTGGCTATGGCCACTGCAAGACACCGCGCCATGGTGGCTGCTGACCCACTACCCGCAGCTCAACGACAGTTTCAGTTGGCTGGATGGGATGTGCATCGTGCTGTACCTGGGCGCCAGCTCACTGCTGCTGGGCGGCGCATGCTGGGTGCTGATGAAGTTCAGCGCACGTGTGGCGGGCGACCGCGCACTGTTTCGGCCCCTTGCCCTGACGCTGACGCCACTCGGTGGTGCGGGGCTGTTCCTCGGCTTATCGGCGACCACGGTGAAGTTATTGCGCTACGAAGGGTTGGTATTGGCCTGGGTACCGACCGCGCGCGCGGTGCTGCTGGCAGGGGCTATTGGATGGTGTGTCTGGTTGGGATGGCGGCAACTGAGCGGCCTACCGCGCAAGGCACGAATGGCGGCATGGATGGGTGTCTTGATGGCAGCCGGCTTGGTCGCAGGCGCATGGTGGTTACAGTTCTGGGGCTGGGCTTGACCGCGACTTGCCTGATGCACGGCGGTCCATTGTGGGAAAATGACGGCGGGTCAGCAACAGATGCGTCGACTGACACTCCCACATCGGGGGCAAGCCCCCCTCCCACCTTTGATTGCATTGCCTGGGCTGGATCATACGGCGCACTGCCGCACAGTTCGCGGCATGCCGGTCCAAACTGCTTCCCCAGTATTAACTGCAAAAACTCGCTCAAACTGTGGGAGGGGGCTCGCCCCCGATGGCGACCGGTCAGCAACACATGCATCAACTGACACGCCCACATCGGGGGCAAGCCCCCTCCCACCTTTGATAGTCATTGCCTGGGCTGGATCATACGGCGCACTGCCGCACAGTTCGCGGCATGCCGGTCCAAACTGCTTCCCCAGTATTAACTGAAAAAACTCGCTCAAACTGTGGGAGGGGGCTTGCCCCCGATGACGGCGGGACAGCAACACATGTGTCAACTGACACGCCCACATCGGGGGCAAGCCCCCTCCCACCTTTGATTGCATTGCCTGGGCCAGGTCATACGGCGCATTGCCGCGCAGTTCGCGACAGGCCAATCCAAACGGCTTGCCCAGCATTAACTGAAAGAACCCGCTCCAAAGGTGGGATTCTGGTAGCGGCCTAGACCTTGAACCGCCCCACCATCTGGTGCAAATCCCCGGCCATGCCTGCCAGTTCCTGCCCTGCCGTCTGTGTATGAATAGCCCCCTGCAACACCTGCTGTGACAGGGTTCGAATGCCCACCAGGTTGCGATCCACTTCCCGCGCCACCAGCGCCTGTTCTTCGGTGGCGCTGGCAATCAGCATATTGCGCTCGTTGATCTGGGAAATAGACCGGGTGATTTCTTCCAGCGCCTGCCCCGAGCGCTGGGCCACGCCCAGAGTTGCCTGCACCCGTTCGCTGCTGTCGTGCATGGCCGCCACGGCGTGTTCGCTGTCCTGGCGGATGGCGCCGATCATCTGTTCGATTTCCTGGGTCGACACCTGGGTGCGATGGGCCAGCGCGCGCACTTCATCGGCCACCACCGCAAAACCACGCCCGGCGTCGCCCGCTCGGGCGGCTTCGATGGCGGCATTCAAGGCCAGCAGGTTGGTTTGATCGGCGATGCTGCGGATTACATCGAGCACGCTGCTGATGTCTTGCACGCGCCCAGCCAGTTGTTGGATGCGCTCTGAGGTTTCCACCACGCCGTTGGCCAGGGTGTTGATCGAGGCCACGGTTTCCTGGACCTGGGCCTGGCCGCGCTGGGCGGTCTGTTCCGACAGGCGCGAGGCTTCGCTGGTGCTCACCGCGTTACGCGCCACCTCGTCCACAGCGGCGGTCATCTCGTTCACGGCGGTAGCGGCCTGCTCAATCTCCTGGCCCTGCAACTGCAAGCTGCCGCTGGTCTGGGTGCTGACCGCACTGAGTTGCTCCGATGAGCTAGCCACGCCGTCCACCGACGTTGCGATATGCCGCACCATCTGCTGGAGGTTCTGCTGCATGTGATGCAGATTGCGCATCACGCTGCCCTCCGCGCTGTCACCCACCGGCACCACGATAGTCAGGTCACCGCCGGCGATATGACTCAACACCCGCGCCGCCTCATCCGGCTCGCCGCCCAGGGGCCGCAGCACACTGCGGGTGACCAGCACCGCCGCCGCCACTACCAGCGCCAGGCACAGCACAAAGAGGCCGATCATGGTGCGTCGGGCATCGTCGTAGAGAGCCTGCGCCACCTGCTGGCGCTCGGCAAACACGCGCCCCTGTAACGCCATCAAGGCGTCCAGGCTTTTGAACACCTCCAGCTCCGCCGGCATCACCTGCTGCTTGAGCTGCGCCAGGCCCTGGTCACGGGCGCCCTGCTTGATCAGCGCCTGCACTTGGGTGAACGCCGCCACGTAGGCTTCGCGATGGGTTTTCAAACGGGCGTAGGCGGCCTTGCCTTCGGCGGTATCGAGCAGCGGTTCGAGGGTGGCGAACGCCTCGGTGATGCGTTGGCGCGTGGTGCCGATGGCCGCCTGGGCCTGTTGGTTATCTTGGTCGATCAACAGGTCGCGGGTGTTGCGCCCATTGTCCCGCACGCCGGTGGCGATCACCATGATCGGCGCGATCTTCGGCCAGTCCTGCTGCACGATCTGGTCGGCCTGTTGCTTGAGCGTGGCCAGGTCGTGCAAGGCGTAGAACACCAGACCGATCAGCGCCAGAGGCGCAATCGCAAAGCCAATGACAATACGGCGTGCGGTGGTTAAGTGGATCATCTGAACATTCCTTGATGAAGGCCTGCCCACGGGGGGCAGCATCGATAAAAAATCCTGTGGAGGGCTGCTCACCCTCGCAACACAAACGCCGGAAACAACTCGCGCATCCGCGCCCACAACTCCGGCAGCGCCGTTTGTATCGGCGCGCACGCCAACTGTGTATCGAGCATGGTGGCGGTACGGACTATCTGCACGGCGAAGCGCTTCACGCCACTGGCTTGCAAACGCTGGGCCAGGCGCAACAGGCGTGGCGGGTCGATCAGGTGCCAGTGCACCGTGGTGCGGCATTCGTAGTCGACGCCGCTGGCCAGCAAGGCGTCGAGGCTGTGCCAGTTGGCGGCGCCGCTGCCCTTGACCTGGGTGATGGATTGGCAGTCTTCGGCCAATGCCTTGACATCGAACCCGACCCAATCGGCATGGGCCAGCGCATTGGCAAAGCTGGCGGGTTTGATGCCGGCGCTGTGCAGACCGATGCGAAAACCCATCTCGCGCACTTCGTCCATGGCCGCCGGCAGGCCTTCCTGCAGCGTCGGTTCGCCGCCGCTGAACACCACCGCGTCGAGCAGATCCTGACGCCGCTGCAAAAACAGCAAAACCCGGCGCCAATCCACCTCTGCGCTACCGCGCGGTGGGATCAAGTCCGGGTTATGGCAATAACGACAGCGCCAGGCGCAGCCTTGGCAGAACAGCACGCAGGCGAGCATGCCGGGGTAGTCGAGGGTGGTCAGGGGCACCAGGCCCCCGACCCGTAGTGCTCGCGTCATTGGCGCCCAGCCGCGGCAGCCGTTTCGGTGAAGTGCACGCGCTCCTTATGCTCGGATTGCTTGCCGGGGTTGAACGCCGACACGGGCCGGTGATAGCCCATGACGCGGGTCCAGACTTCACAGCGTTGACGTTGGGGTTGCGCAGTTTGCATGGTGAGTCTCCTTGGGGGATCAAACGTAGCCGAGGGTTTCATCGCATTTGGGGCAGAACTCGTGTTCCCCCGCCAGGTAGCCGTGCACTGGGCAGATGGAAAACGTCGGGGTAATCGTCAGGTACGGCAGATGGAAGCGTCCCAGGGCTTTACGCACCAATTGCTTGCAAGCCTGGGTCGAAGAGATCTGCTCGGCCATGTACAGGTGCAGCACCGTGCCGCCGGTGTATTTGCATTGCAGTTCGTCTTGCAGTTCCAAGGCTTCGAACGGGTCTTGGGTAAAGCCCACGGGCAATTGCGAGGAGTTGGTGTAATACGGCGCGACGTCGCTGCCGGCTTGCAGAATGTCCGGGAAGCGTTTGCGGTCTTCCTTGGCGAAGCGGTAGGTGGTGCCTTCGGCCGGCGTCGCTTCGAGGTTGTAGAGATGGCCGGTTTCCTCCTGGAAGCGCAGCAATGTGGCGCGTACATGGTCGAGCAGCTTGAGGGCAAAGGCGCGCCCCTGTTCGGTGTGCATGCCCTGCTCGTCACCGCTGAAGTTGCGCAGCATCTCGTGCATGCCATTGAGGCCGATGGTGGAGAAGTGATTGCGCAACGTCCCCAGGTAACGCTTGGTGTAGGGGTACAGGCCGGCGTCCATGTGGCGCTGGATGACCTTGCGCTTGACCTCAAGGCTTTCCATGGCCAGCTGCATCAGATGATCCAGGCGTTGCAGCAAGCCCGAGGTGTCGCCCTTGAACAGGTAGCCCAGGCGCGCGCAGTTGATCGTCACCACCCCGAGGCTGCCGGTTTGCTCCGCCGAACCGAACAGACCGCCACCGCGTTTGAGCAATTCGCGCACGTCCAGTTGCAGGCGGCAGCACATCGAACGCACCTGATTGGGCTGCATATCGGAGTTGAGGAAGTTCTGGAAATACGGCAGTCCGTAGCGTGCGGTCATCTCGAACAGGCGGTCGGCGTTAGGGCTGTCCCACGGGAAATCGTGGGTGATGTTGTAGGTGGGAATCGGAAACGTGAACACCCGCCCCTTGGCATCCCCGGCCTGCATCACCTCGATATAGGCACGGTTGATCAGCTCCATTTCCGCTTGCAGATCGCCGTAGGCAAACGGCATTTCTTCACCACCGATCACCGGGATCTGCTCGCGCAAATCCTGTGGGCACACCCAGTCGAAAGTCAGGTTGGTAAACGGCGTTTGGGTGCCCCAGCGCGACGGTACATTGAGGTTATAGATAAATTCCTGCAGCGCCTGGCGCACCTCGGGGTAACTCAACTGATCCTTGCGCACATAGGGCGCCAGGTAGGTGTCGAACGAGCTGAACGCTTGGGCGCCGGCCCATTCGTTCTGCAGGGTGCCGAGGAAGTTGACCATCTGCCCCAAGGCGCTGCTCAGGTGCTTGGGCGGCCCCGCCTCCACCCGGCCCGGTACGCCGTTGAGGCCTTCGTGCAGCAACGAGCGCAGCGACCAGCCGGCGCAGTAACCGGCAAGCATGTCCAGATCATGAATATGCAGATCCGCCTCGCGGTGTGCCTGGCCGATCTGCTGGCTGTAGACCTCATCCAGCCAGTAATTGGCCGTGACCTTGCCCGCCACGTTCAACACCAGCCCGCCCAGGGAATAACCCTGGTTGGCATTGGCCTGCACGCGCCAGTCTTCGCGGTCGAGGTATTCGTTCATGGAGGTGGCGACTTCCACCAGGGTCTTGCGGTCGCGGCGCAGACGCCCGTGTTGCTCGCGATAGACGATATAGGCGCGCATCGACAGAAAGAAGCCGGCATCCATCAGCACCCGTTCGACACTGTCCTGGATCTGCTCGACGTCGAGCCGTTCGATACCGCGCAAACGCGCGAGCACGGCGCCCAATAGCAGGTCCACATCGGCGGGCTGATATTCGCCAGTGGCCGTGCCGGCGGCGATCAATGCCTGGCGGATTTTTTCGGCGTCGAAGGCGACCCGTGTGCCGTCGCGTTTGTGTAACAGGGTGCTGACCAGCGGGCTCGACACACTTTGCATAAGTGATCTCCGGACACTACATATAGGTGGTTTTTATATACAAAAACACAATATGCAGTGACTTTACGGCGAACCACGCCAATCGAAATTGATCCGGATCAAGGTTGGCAAACGCGTTCGGGTAAGCACCCACCGAGAGCCGTCACTGGAACCTTCGCCAGGTGCTCTCCACACAGAAGGGATCTCCACTCACAGCGAAGAAGTTCTATGCGAACAGCTCAATCCCCAATGCAGCGCTTTGCGACCGTCGCCCCGGCGCTGGAAAACACACTGTCTGTGAACACGTCGCGCCCCGGCGAAACGCTCAACAGTGGCCGATCGAAGCGCGCAGCGCCGGACGACGCGATCACCGCCGCCGCAAAGAAGAACGCGGATTTTCTGGTGAAGGACGAAGATTATTTATTGAGCTGTTCGTTTTCCGCCGCGCTGATGGACAGAGCGATAGCATTACTTGCCAACCCGACAGCCCCTCCACCCGCGGCGACCGTCGACGACATCCCGGCCAACTCGACGTTCGGCCAAGCGCTGGCGCGGTTTACCGCCACGCTCAAGCAAGAACCCTTCGCTTCGTTCGCGCGCAACAAAAACATCAACTTGGCGCACTTCAAAGTGTTCCCCTCAGAGGGCCGACTGGAATGGGTCAGCCATGGCGTGCCGATGAAGCTGACCCGAAACAATCCGGCATGGAACAAGGTCTCTGCGGATCTGCTTGCCGCCGCGCGGGAGTTGATGCCAACGTTGTCAGGCGCCTTCGAATTCACGGGGGCACACCGCGCGCCTGTGGACGTCATCGGCGACTTTTACGCAACTGCACGGGCGACCGACCTGCCCAGCACCCTACGCGCCATTACCCGATTGAAGCAAACCCGGGACTTTCCTTCACTGCGCTTACATCGAGAGCCGGGCGCCAACGACGGCGCATCGGACTACCAACGCGTCAGGCAAAAACAGAGAGACGCCATCGACGCCTTAGCCACCCACCTCAGCCATGAGCCAGAGACGCTGCCGCCGTCCAGACGTAACCTTTCCCCAGCGCAAACCGTCGAGCAATGGGACAGGGCTCTGGCGCACGCCTGCGCTATCTACCTGTACAACCAGCACAGCACATCGGCGGTCTGGAGCGACACGACCGATGCGCTCGGCCCCGCACCCGCATCTACGTTCGGCGTGGCGTGGGAGGCTTACCGCCAATCGCTGTCCAGTGAGGCGTTCAAAAGCTTTGCCAGAGACAAAGGGATCGACATCGGTAGCCTGCGCATCGAGCCCCGGTCGGGCACCTTGAGCGCCGTCGCCAACGGTCAGCGTCGCCGTTTTACGCTTGAAGACGATTCCGCATGGGCCGCCGTTGCCGCGCCCATCCTGGAGAAAGCCAGGTCTATCGCGGCGGGCTCGGCGGCCGAACTCAGCTACCCCGGGGCCGAAGTCGATCCAAGGACCGTCCTCAATTTCTATGGTGAGCCCGTCGCTCACGCCACCCAGGTAGAGATGCTCAAGCATTGCGCCGCCCTCCACCGCTCAGGTTTCGAAGCGTTGCGCGAGCACACGCAGCCGAGCGACGAGCGTTCACGTACGGTCCAGGCTAAAAGAACCGCCGCGATCCAGGCCATCACCCCTGCCCCTCGCCAATCGCCCCTTAACGATGTCCACGAGCAACGGTTGCTCCACGCTTTCACCGATGAATTAAGCAAAGCGAACCGAGGTGAGGCGCCTGCATGGGTGCGCGTGCCCACTCAAACGGCGTTAGGTCAGTGGCTGGAGCTGTATCGCAGCCTGTTCGATCATCCGGCGGTGCAAGAATGGATGAAGGTCAAGGGCTTCGATCTGGCCCAGCTGGAGCTGATCCCCTCCACGGGCACGTTGCTAGTCAAAAAAGCCGACGACGTCACCGTGCTCTCACCGACAGACACATCCGGCTGGGGCGATATTGCCGGGCCGATCATTAAGGTGGCTCAAGTCATCGCCCCTTCCCCTGATCAATCGCTGCAGATCGCACCCGGCAACGCTTTCATTGCCGCCCCGGTGGGCGTGGTGGCCGACTTCCAGGGCGAATCGCTCCAGGCTGACAGCACCTCGCAACGGGCCCGCATCACACACTTGAATACACAGCAGGCCTTTGATCCGATTGCAGCAGACGACCCGCTGCGGCCTGCCGCCGGCCGATCTGCCGCAGCCCTTGTCAACCTCAATCGCCAGGCTCAGGCGCAGTTCGCGGCAGTGGCCAAGTCGAAGGCCGACAAGCGTGATTTCGCCACGCTTATGTTCAACGTCAATCGGGATTTGCCGGATGTGCGCCAGGAGGCGAAAAAGTGGGCCGAAGCAATCATCCTGAAATTGACCGGCAAGGTCGTCGATGCCGATACCCTTTATCTGAATCGATTCAATGGCTCGCAAAGTGCAGACACCCAGACCGGATGGGAGCACATGGGCGAGGAACCGAAGTCATCACTGCGTTTGCCCGACGCGTTGCTCAACAACTTTTCGGAAAACGATGGAGTGCCTAACAACCTCGACTCCGAAGCGGGTCTGTACATGGACGGCCCCGGCAAAAGCCACTCGGGAGGCTATGGCAAGCACAACGAGTTTCCCCTGGCGCCCTCGCAGATCATGCATGAAGCCTGGTCAACCGACTTCCAGAAACACATGACCGACAAACTGGACAGTTTCTGGGCGGACAACGCCGATAAATACCGTGACACCCTCAAAGGCCAGTTTATTTACAGCGCCCGCAGCCAACTGGAAACGTACGAAAAAGCCAGCCCCGAAGACCGCGAGCGTTTGCCTGCCGAGGCGCGCTTGACCCGCAGCGACTATGAGCTGGTCATGAAAGCCGCCTCCAACGTCCCGGTAGACCCCAAGCAACCGGTGCCCGTGGAGGCGCTGCAGGCGCGTGCCCCGGTCAAGGACAAGGTCCGTGTGCATGCGCTGGATATCAATGGTTTCAAGTCCACCGATATCTTGCGCTTCACCGAGTTGGACGACGGCCAATACCGCTACCTCAAAGACCGGCGGGATGGGCGGCAGATTCTGTATATTCCAGGTCACTCCCCAGAATTCCTGAGGTTCTCATCCCTCGGCAGCATGGACAAATGGATCGCCGATGAATGCAAAGACCCGGACAAACGCAATGCCTTGGCGTCGCACTTCAGCCTGTCGGACCGCCAGGATAAATCCAGCAGCACCGTCGTGAGCCTCTTCAAGGCGATCATTCCGCTGGGGGACCAGTTGATCGGGGAGCGCCCGGAGGAAGGCGTCGATACTGCCTTGCGTAACTTGAGCACGGGCTACTGGGACAACCTGGAGGGCACGGTGATCGACAAAGGCAACTTCCGGATCCCAGGCGATGTTTTCGACAGTGTGATGCGGCAAACCTGTCAACGCATGAGCCGTGACGCGGATGTCACCATCAAATCCAATGATGAAGTCACACGCGATACCTGGCTGAACGACCTTTCCGTGGCCGCCGGCCTGCTGGGGAAGCTAGCCCCCATTGCCGAACCGGTGGCGGCTCTGGCGTTCCTGACCGGCATCGCCGAGGGCGTCCTAGGGGTGGAAAAATCCATCTCGGGGGACACCGAGTCCGAACGGCGCGAAGGCGCCGCTAAAGCCCTCGATGGCGTACTCAACACCCTGTTCGCCGTCGGCGCCGCCGAACGTCCCGAGGACCCCTTCGCAGTTTCCAGCGAAGGCACGGCGATCGGAGACACGGTTGCGCTGGGTCGCAACGCGGCCACAGGCACCACCGTGAAAGACACGCCGCTGCCGATTGGCGAGGAACGTTTTGCCGATGGGTCGGCCGCTCTGGTCATCGACCCGTCCGTGTCGTCCGACGCCTACACCATCGCTCGCACCAACGGCTTCGATCTGGTGGACGGCGAGAAGGTCTATCGCTACGACACCGACCAGCCTGGGCTGTTGAGCGATTTGCAGTCCACCGAACGCGCGGACCGCCTCGACGCATTCGAGAATATTTGCCCGGCGCCTACCTCCCTGTCCGGCAGAGCCAAACGCGGCGCCAATGACCTGTGCTTCGTCAAAGCGCTGGAGCCGGTCAATGACACGGCGGGCAAAGAGCTGCAATCGCTGGAGCACGTTCGGCTGTTCCCTGCTCCACGCAAGTCCTTGTTCAATGCGGATCGGGAAGTCATTTTCGAGAAGCGCCTCAATCGCGTGATGGATACCGAACTGGGCAACAAACTGGTGCCACTGCCAGGCAAAACCCACATCAAATACAAAACCGTGGTCAAGGGCGATATCAGTAAGAACGCGCGGTTCGGTCTCTATGGCAACAGCGAAAGTGAGTTTCTGCGCGATCGCACTTATGTCGTCAAGCTGGGCAGTATCAGCGACGCTTGTAACGATTCGCGGGAAGTCCGGGGCATCGTCGTTGCCAGTTCCAACCCCGCCGACACGCGCCGATACCTGATCGTCGAAGCGGACACCGCGGAGTTCTATAAAGCGCTGATCACGGACGGCCAGACCGGCAAAGTCAATTTCATCCGCTGCGAAGCCACCCCGTCGGACCTGGACCTGGTCAAGCAATACCGCAGTGAACTGACCCAGCGTCAAGGCGCCAACGCGGTGCCGTTCGACGCCGACCTGGTCGCCCTGCCACCCCTGGACAAGGCGTTGAAACTGTTGAAGAAAAACGGCTACACCGATGCCCAGATCCAGGAGCTCAAATCCAGCGTTTCAGGCATGACCGCCGAACAGAAACGCGAGGTGGTCTATCAATTGCAAAGTCGCCACGCCATCGAAAAGCCCGATATCGCCCTCAAGCCCGCAAGGGTCCTGCCTCTGAACAAGCCTGCCGCATTCAGCACGTTAACGGCCGAGCAAAAAAACGCGTTCTACGCAAAAAGCACCAACGCGTCGGTCAACCGCGCGCTCAAGGCCACGGGCCTGGGCCCCGGTAATCAGCTGCGGTCCGCCAGCGATATTGCGCGCGCCGAAGCGGCCTCCCACACCCTGGGATGGATGCGCCGTCTCAACACCCCCCGTGCAGCCAATCGGGGTGACATGATCCTCAAGGCCGGCGCCGGTAACTGCGGGGAAATGAGCCTGCTGTCAAAGGACATTGTCACCAAAAGCGGGGGGCGCGCTTATGAATGGTCGGCGGGGGATGCCCATGCGTTCACCGTAATTGGCGGCCCCTTGGAACGACCGCCGGCGACCCGTGATTTTTCCGAGGCCATCTGGCGCGATGCCTGGATTGTCGATCCCTGGACCGACATCGCCTGCCCGGCCAGTGAGTACACGGGCCGACTCAAAGCGGTAATGACCGAATGGCAAGCCAGTGGCCTGAAAATACTGGATGGGCCCAAAGGCCGTATGGACCCCACCGATCCAGACTGGCTGGATCAATTGATCAACCAACCCAAACAGGCTTACGAGCATGCCTATGAAGCGCCGGAGGCGGCGGCGTAGGCCATCGAGTTCGCCACACTGACCGCGAGCCCCAGGCGCTGCCTTGCAGCGCCTGGGGCCGGGCATGCCCCCATGGGCGCTTCTATCCTCCACTCATATTCATAAAACGCACCACCTGCACCTCGCCGTCCCCGCTGAAATCATGCCGCAACGGCTTGCCCTTCAACCCTTGATGCAAGGCTGCGATCAACGGCCCATCCTCCAATGGATAGCGCCGCAGCAAGCTACGAAAATCCACGGCCTTGTCCTGCCCCAGGCACAGCAACAACTGCCCTTCGACGGTCATCCTGACCCGATTGCAGCTGCCGCAAAAGTTATGGGAATTGGGCGAGATAAAGCCGATCCGCGTCTGCGGATGTTGCACCAAGCGCACGTAGCGCGCCGGGCCGCCGCTGTTTTCCGTGCTGTCGAGCAGCCCATGTTCACGAGCGATCAGCGCACGTACGTCGTCGCTGGCACAGAAGCTCTCGCCGCGTGAGCGCCCCACATCGCCCAGGGGCATTTCCTCGATAAAACTGATGTCGATGCCCTGCTCGATGGCGTAGCGCACCAAGGCCGGCACTTCATCGAAGTTGCGCCCTTTCATCACCACGCAGTTGAGCTTGACCCGTTCGAAGCCGGCGTTGCGCGCGGCTTCGATACCGTCCAGCACCTGGCGCAGATCACCGTTGCGGGTGATTGCGCGAAAGCGTTGGGGGTCGAGGCTGTCGAGGCTGATATTCATGCGCTTGACGCCCGCCTCCACCAAGGGCTGGGCCAGCCTCGCCAGTTGTGAACCGTTGCTGGTCATCACCAGTTCGCGCAGGCCCGGCAACGCGGCGATGTTGCGGCACAGGCCGACAATGCCCGGGCGAATCAACGGCTCACCGCCGGTCAGGCGAATCTTGCGCACGCCCTGGCCGACAAACAACGCGGCCAGGCGCTCCAGTTCTTCGAGGGTCAGCACCTGCTGGCGCGGCAGGAACGTCATGTTTTTCGCCATGCAGTACACACAGCGAAAATCACAACGGTCGGTCACCGACAACCGCAGGTAGTCAATCGAGCGGCCTACCCCATCCACCAGGCTCATGTCACTGCACCAGCGGCGAGTCGGCGCCCTGCAGCGCGATGCCGCGAATGTCCGCCGCGCCGATCAGGGTTTGCAGGTACTGCACCAGCGCCTTCTGCCATACGCCCTGTTGCAGTTGGGTGCGAATCGCCGTGGCCACCGCTTCGTACGGCAGCGCCTGGCCTTCGATGCGCTGATCGACGCTGATCACGTGCCAGCCGTAGCGGCTTTCCAACGGTTTATCCGCCAGGCCCGGTGCCAGGGTGAACAGTTGGCGCTCCAGCTCGGGCACGGTCTGGCCTTTGCTGACCTGGCCCAGGGAGCCGCCCTGTGCCTTGGACGGACACGCGGAGTACTTGAGCGCCAGCTCGGCGAAACTGCCGGGGTTCTGGGTCAGGCTCAGCAGCAGGACTTCGGCCTGCACATGGGCCAGGTGGCGGGCCTCGGCATCGTCCGGCGCGCATTCGAGCAGGATGTGCCGCACCGCCAGCAACGGCGCGCTGTGGAAGCGCCCGCGATTGTTCTCGAAGAAGCGCACGCAGGTGGCCTCGTCGCACTCGGGCACCTTCACTTCCCGCTCCAGCAGCAGGCGCGTGGCCGCTTCTTCTGGGTTCTCGCCGGCGCCGATGTCCACCGCCAACCCCAGCGCGGCGATGCGCTGCTGCAACAGCTCGCGGATCACCAGGGCGCGGGCGGCCAGGTACACCGCCTCTTCGCGGCTTTGCGCCGGGTGATACTGCACCTCCAGGGCCATCGCCTCCGGCGTGATCGCCACGCCGTTGACGCTGATGATCGGCCATTGCTGTTCACTGCTGGCGATCAATTCAGGCTCCAACGCTACCGGGGCTTCAACCACCGGCTCCTGGGTCGCCGAACCGCAACCGCCGCTGCCAGCGTTACCGCCGCCACATCCGCATCCGCTAGTCATGGTGTGCTCCTCACTTCTGCCGCACGATTTGATAACGACGCCCCAGGTACCAGATCGGCGCGCTGACCATATGCACCAGACGGGTAAATGGGAACAGCACAAACAGGCTCAAGCCCAGCGCTACGTGCGCCTTGTAGATCAGCGACACCGGCGCGATCGACTCCGCCGCTTCAATCGGACGCAGCAGCACCACGTTCTGGGCCCAGTCGGCGAGCATCACCATCACCGAGCCGTCCATATGCCCAGTGGAGGCCACGATGGTCAGCAGCCCCAGCAGCAACTGCGCCAGCAGCACCAGCAGGATCAGAATGTCGGAAGGGCTCGATGTGGCGCGCACCCGCGGATCGCCCAGGCGGCGCTTGACCAACATCAGCAGGCCCACCAGGCACAGCAGGCCGAAGAAGCCGCCCGAGACCATCGCCAACAGTTGCTTGTGCTCGGTGCTGATCACATGGTGATAGACCGACGCTGGCGTCAGCAGGCCGACAAAGTGCCCGGCCAGCACGAACAGCACGCCGATATGGAAGAAGTTGCTCGCCACGCGCATGCCCCGGTTATTGAGCATCTGGCTGGAGCCGGCCTTCCAGGTGTACTGCGACAAGTCGAACCGCGCCCAACTGCCCAACAGGCAGATCGCCAGGGCCACGTAGGGGTAGATCCCGAATACCAGCAAATTCCACTTAGACATTACCCACCTCCCCGGCGGGCACTGCGGCCCGGCCTTCTTGCTGAAAATCCACCCAATGCAACGGCACCGCGCTTTCTTCACGGGCTTTGCCCGGCGCGCTCGGCATCGCACTGCAACGGTCCTGTTGCTCGGCCTGCATAAAGTCCACGGCCTCTTCTTCCCAGACCTTGTCCAGGGCTTCGAGGGAGTCATCGCGCGGCTCGGCGGCCACCTGGGCGCGCAGTTCGGCCACGGCCTGGTGCGGCTCCGCGCCGGCTATCTGCAACAGCGCGCGCAAGCAACTGGCATAGCCGCTCTCACGCTCCTCCAGCCGCGCAGCCAGCAAGGCCAGCAGGTGCGCCACATCCGCCAGGCCCTCGCGGGCCTCGATGTCTTCGCGGGTGGACAGGAACTCCAGGTACAGCGGGATATAGTCCGGCAGCTCCTTGACGCCGATAGCGAACCCGGCGGCTTCGTACTGGGCCATCATGTCGACCATGGCCTGGCCCCGATCCCGGGACTCGCCGTGTACATGCTCGAACAACAGCAGCGACAGCGAGCGACCACGGCCAAACAACGCGCCGTAGTGTTCCTGGCCATCCATCAGGTCATTGCCGCAGATCAGTTCCAGCAATTCGAACAGCGCGCCGCGTTGCTTGGGGCTGATTTCCCGTGCTTCGAGAATCGCTTGTTCCAGTTCGTCGCGGCCGTTCACCAAGGTCTCGGTGGGGTAGTCCAGCAGCAGCGAAATCACTTTAAGAATGCGCATGGCTCAGTCCTCCCAGATCTGGACGGTTTTCAGCACGTCGCGGCGGTTGGCCTTTTTGGCGCCGAACATATTGGTGTCGGAACTGCCGCTGCAGCCGCTGCCAAAGCTGAAACCACAGCCGGAGCGCTCGGCGAACGCGTCGCTCATGGCGTCTTCACGGTGGGCACTCGGTACCACGAAACGGTCTTCGTAGTTGGCGATGGCCAGGTAGCGGTACATCTCTTCCACCTGCTCCACGCTCAGGTCGACGTCGCGCAGCACTTGCAAATCCTGCACGCCCTCGACCTGCTGGGAGCGCTTGTAGGCGCGCATTGCCAACAGGCGCTTGAGTGCGCGCTTGACCGGTTTTTCATCGCCGGCGGTGAGCATATTGGCCAGGTAGCGCAGCGGAATACGCAGGCTGTCCACATCCGGGATCACCCCGTTCATGCCCACGGTGCCAGCGGCCGCAGCGTTCTGGATCGGCGACAGCGGCGGCACGTACCAAACCATCGGCAAGGTGCGGTATTCCGGGTGCAGCGGCAGCGCGAGTTTCCAGTCCACCGCCATTTTGTACACCGGCGAACGCTGGGCCGAGTCGATCACCGACTGCGGCACGCCATCGGCCAGGGCCTGGCGGATCACTGCCGGGTCGTTCGGGTCGAGGAAGATTTCCAGCTGTTTTTCGTACAGGTCTTGCTCGTTGGCAGTGCTGGCCACTTCGCTGATGCGGTCGGCGTCGTACAGCAGCACCCCGAGGTAGCGGATGCGCCCCACGCAGGTTTCGGCGCACACGGTGGGCATGCCGGCTTCGATACGCGGGTAGCAGAAGATGCACTTCTCGGACTTGCCGCTTTTCCAGTTGAAGTAGATTTTCTTGTACGGGCAGCCGCTGATGCACATGCGCCAGCCCCGGCATTTTTCCTGGTCGATCAGCACGATGCCGTCTTCTTCGCGCTTGTAGATCGCGCCGCTGGGGCACGACGCCGCGCACGCCGGGTTGAGGCAGTGCTCGCACAGGCGCGGCAGGTACATCATGAAGGTGTTTTCGTACTCGCCATAAATATCGGCCTGGATCTGATCGAAGTTCTTGTCCTTGCGGCGCTTGGCGAACTCGGTGCCAAGGATTTCCTCCCAGTTGGGGCCCCACTCGATCTTTTCCATGCGCTTGCCCGACACCACCGAGCGCGGCCGCGCGGTGGGCTGGTGCTCACCCAACGGTGCGGTGTGCAGGTGCTGGTAATCGAAGTCGAACGGTTCGTAGTAGTCGTCCAGGCTCGGCAGGTCGGGGTTGGCGAAGATGTTCGCCAGCACCCTGAACTTACCGCCGATGCGCGGGTTGATCGAGCCGTTGGCATTGCGCACCCAGCCGCCCTTCCACTTGTCCTGGTTTTCCCACTCTTTGGGGTAGCCGATACCGGGCTTGGATTCGACGTTGTTGAACCAGGCGTACTCCATGCCTTCGCGGCTGGTCCACACGTTTTTGCAGGTGATCGAGCAGGTGTGGCAGCCGATGCATTTGTCCAGGTTCAGCACCATGCCGATCTGTGAGCGAATCTTCATCTCAGTTCTCCTCGATATCGGTCGGCAATGGGCGCGGCAGGTCATCGCCGCTGGAGCCATCGAGCCAGTCGACCTTGGCCATCTTGCGCACCACGACGAATTCGTCGCGGTTACAACCGACCGTGCCGTAATAGTTGAAACCGTAGGCTTGCTGGGCGTAGCCGCCGATCATGTGGGTCGGCTTGAGCACCACGCGGGTCACCGAGTTGTGGTGGCCGCCACGGGTCTTGGTGGTTTCCGAACCCGGCACGTTCACGATGCGTTCCTGGGCGTGGTACATCATCACCATGCCTTCCTTGACGCGCTGGCTGACCACCGCACGGGCGGTCAAGGCACCGTTGACGTTGAAGCATTCAATCCAGTCGTTGTCCTCGATGCCGGCACGCTGGGCGTCGATTTCCGAGAGCCACACAATCGGGCCGCCACGGCTCAGGGTGAGCATCAGCAGGTTGTCGCTGTAGGTGCTGTGGATGCCCCACTTCTGGTGCGGGGTGATCCAGTTCAGCACGATCTCGGTTTCGCCATTGCTGCGCTTGCCTTTCACGCCGGCGATGGTGCGGGTGTTGACCGGTGGCCGGTAACTCATCAGCTGCTCGCCGAAGGCCTGCATCCACGGGTGATCCTGGTAGAACTGCTGGCGGCCGGTGATGGTGCGCCATGGGATGTTTTCATGCACGTTGGTGTAGCCGGCGTTGTAGCTCACATGCTCGTCTTCCAGGCCCGACCAGGTGGGGCTGGAGATGATCTTGCGCGGCTGCGCCTGGATATCGCGGAAGCGGATCGCTTCGTGGGCCTTGGGCAAGGCCAGGTGGCTGTGGTCGATACCGGTGAATTCCGACAGCGCCGCCCAGGCCTTGACTGCCACATGGCCGTTGGTTTCCGGGGCCAATGACAGAATAACCTCGGCCGCGTCGATAGCCGTGTCGATCTTCGGCCGGCCGTGACTGACGCCGGCGTCGCCTTCGTGGTGGTTCAGTTCGCCCAGGAACGCCACTTCATCGTCGGTGTTCCAATTGATGCCCTTGCCGCCGTTGCCGAGTTTTTCCAGCATCGGGCCCAGGGACGTGAATTTCTTATAGATATTCGGGTAGTCGCGCTCCACCACCGCCATGTTCGGCGCGTTCTTGCCCGGCACCGGTGCCACCCCGGCGCTTTTCCAGTCGGTGCCGCCAAACGGCTGGGCCAGCTCGCCGACGCTGTCGTGCATCAGCGGTATGGTCACCAGGTCTTGCTCGACACCCAGGTGCCCGACGGCCATGGCCGAGAATGCCTTGGCGATGCCTTTGTAGATTTCCCAGTCCGAACGCGACTCCCACGCCGGGTCGATGGCTGCCGACAAGGGGTGGATAAACGGGTGCATGTCCGAGGTGTTCATGTCGTCTTTTTCGTACCAGGTGGCGGTCGGCAGAACGATGTCGGAATACACGCAGGTGGACGACATGCGGAAATCCAAAGTGGTCACCAGATCCAGCTTGCCGATGGCGCCGTCGTCGACCCACTCGGCTTCGGTGGGCTTGCTTTCGCCGCCAAAACCGATGTCTTCGTTCATCACGCCGTTCTTGGTGCCCAGCAGGTACTTGAGCATGTACTCGTGGCCCTTGCCTGAGGACCCGAGCAGGTTGGAGCGCCAGATAAACATGTTGCGCGGGAAGTTCACCGGGCTGTCCGGCTGCTCGCAGGCAAAGCGCAGGCTGCCGTCCTGCCAGGACTTGACCACATAGTCTTTGGGGTCCATGCCGGCGGCGGCGGCGTCACGGCAAATGTGCAGCGGGTTGGTGTTGAGCTGCGGCGCACTGGGCAACCAGCCGGCGCGTTCGGCACGGATGTTGTAGTCCAAGGCATGGGTGGGGAACTGTGCTTTGTCGGCCAGGGGCGAGAGCACGTCGTGCATGTTCATCTTCTCGTGGCGCCACTGGGAGCTGTGGCCGTAGAAGAAGCTGGTGCCGTTCATCTGGCGTGGCGGGCGGCTCCAGTCCAGGCCGAAGGCCAGGGGCAGCCAGCCGCATTGCGGGCGCAGTTTTTCCTGGCCGACATAGTGGGCCCAGCCGCCGCCGGTCTGGCCGACGCAACCGCAGAGCATGAGCATATTGATCAGCCCGCGGTAGTTCATGTCCATGTGGTACCAGTGGTTCATCGCTGCGCCGACGATGATCATCGAACGCCCACGGGTTTTGTCGGCGTTGTCGGCGAACTCACGGGCGATCTGGATGGCTTTCTCGCGGCTGACCCCGGTGATCGCTTCCTGCCACGCCGGGGTGCCCGGTACGCTGGCGTCGTTGTAGTCCTTGGCCACATTGCTGCCGCCCAGGCCACGGTCGATGGCCAGGTTGGCCGCCGACAGGTCGAACACGGTGGCGACCTTGGCCACGCTGCCGTCGGCCAGGGTCACGCTGTGTACCGGTACGCGACGGAACTGCACGGCGTCGCCGGCCACATGCTGGAAATGCTCGTGGGCTTCGCCGGCAAAGTACGGGAACGCGACTTCGGCCACGTCGTCACCGATCAGGCTGAGCTTGAGGTCGATGGCGCGGCCTTCACCGCCTTCTTTGGCAAGGATGTTCCACTTGCCCTTCTCGCCCCAGCGGTAGCCGATGGCGCCTTGTGGCGAGACCAGCTCGCCGCTCGCGTCGAGGGCGATGGTTTTCCATTCCGGGTTGTTGTCCTGGCCGAGGTTGCCGGTGAGGTCCGAGGCGCGCAGGAAACGATCCGGCTGGAAGCCCGCGCCCGGCGCGAAGCCGCTCATGGGCTTGAGCATCACCAGCACCGGCAGGTCGGTGTAACGCTTGGCGTAGTCGGTGAAGTAGGCGCTCGGCTTGTCCAGGTGAAATTCTTTGAAGATCACATGGTTGAACGCCTGGGCCAGGGCGGCGTCGGTGCCCTGTTTGGGGTTGAGCCACAGGTCGGTGAGCTTGGCCACCTCCGAATAGTCCGGGGTGATAGCCACGGTCTTGGTGCCCTTGTAGCGCACCTCGGTGAAAAAGTGCGCGTCGGGGGTGCGGGTCTGCGGGACGTTGGAACCCCAGGCGATGATGTAGTTGGAGTTGTACCAGTCGGCCGATTCGGGCACGTCGGTCTGCTCGCCCCACACCATCGGCGAGGCCGGTGGCAGGTCGCAGTACCAGTCGTAGAAGCTCAGGCACACCCCGCCCAGCAGCGACAGGTAACGCGAACCGGCGGCATAGCTGACCATGGACATGGCCGGGATCGGCGAGAAGCCAACGATGCGGTCCGGGCCGTATTGCTTGATGGTGTAGACGTTGGAGGCGGCGATGATCTCGTTGACCTCCTCCCAGTTCGAGCGGATGAAACCGCCCATGCCGCGCTTGCTCTTGTAGGAGTCGGCCTTGACCTTGTCCTCGACAATGCTCGCCCACGCCTCGACCGGTGGCAGCGTCAGGCGCGCTTCACGCCACAACTTGAGCAGCGGCTTGCGGATCTTCGGATACTTGAGGCGGTTGGCGCTGTAGATGTACCAGCTGTAGCTCGCGCCGCGCGGACAGCCGCGGGGCTCGTGGTTGGGCAGGTCGTTGCGGGTGCGCGGGTAGTCGGTCTGCTGGGTTTCCCAAGTGATCAGGCCGTTCTTCACATAGATCTTCCACGAGCACGAACCGGTGCAGTTCACGCCATGGGTGGAGCGCACGATCTTGTCGTACTGCCAGCGCGAGCGGTAGACGTTTTCCCAGTCGCGGGACTCCTTGCGGGTCTCGCCGTGGCCCTCGGAGAATTCGTTTTGCTTGCGGTTGAAGAACCGCAATTGATCCAGTAAGTGACTCATGGTGCTTTCCTCATCAGGCGTGCCGTGGGGTGCGTTGCCCCGCGAATTCGTGGTCGATCAGCAGGGTGTGGCGCAACCTTTGCGGGCGTACCACCACCAGGTCACGACAATGCAGCTCAGGTAGAAACCGACAAACATGTAGAAGGCCATCGCCGGGCTGCCGGTGGCGGCCATGGACGTGCCGAAGGATTTGGGAATGAAAAACGCGCCGAACGCGCCCATGGCCGAGCTGAAACCCAGCACGGCGGCGGATTCCTTACCGGCGTCCTTCAGGGCCTGCTCGCGCTCGGCGGCAGATTTACCGGCGCTGGCTTTTTCATGCTGGGTGCGGAAGATCACTGGGATCATGCGGAAGGTGGAGCCGTTGCCCACGCCAGTGGTGATGAACAGCAACATGAACATGCCGAGGAAGCCGTAGAAGTTGCCGCCCTCGCCGTTCTGCGGCAGAAAGTGCAGCACGCCGAACACCATCGCGATCATCAGCACGAAGTTCCACAGGGTCACTCGCGCGCCGCCGAGTTTGTCCGCCAGCCAGCCGCCGAGTGGGCGCACCAGGGCGCCGACCAGCGGGCCGAGGAAGGCAAATTTCAGCGCCACCACGTCGGGGAACGAGGTTTTGATCAGCAGCGGAAACGCCGCCGAAAAACCAATGAATGAACCGAAGGTCGCCAGGTACAGCCAGCACATCAGCCAGTTGTGCTTGCGCTTGAAAATCACCGCCTGGTCGGCGAACGAGGCGCGCGCGCTGGACAAGTCATTCATGCCAAACCACGCCGCCACAGTGACGGTGAGGATAAACGGCACCCAGATGAAGCCTGCGTTTTGCAGCCACAATTGGCTGCCGTCCGGCAGGGTCTGGGGTTGGCCGCCGATCAGGCCGAACACGCCAAAGGTGATCACCAGCGGCACGCAGAACTGCATCACCGACACCCCCAGGTTACCCAGGCCGGCATTCAGGCCCAGCGCGGTGCCCTGCTGGGCCTTGGGGTAGAAGAAACTGATGTTGGACATGCTGGAGGCAAAGTTGCCGCCGCCGAAGCCGCACAGCAGTGCGATCAGCACAAACACGCTGTAGGGGGTGCTGGGGTCTTGCACCGCAAAGCCCATCCACAGCGACGGCAGCAGCAGCGACGCGGTGCTCAGGGCGGTCCAGCGGCGGCCACCGAAGATCGGCACCATAAACGAGTAGAACACCCGCAAGGTGGCGCCGGACAGCCCCGGCAAGGCCGCCAGCCAGAACAGTTGATCGGTGCTGAAACTGAAGCCGATGGCATTGAGGCGCACGATCACCGTGCTCCACACCATCCACACGGCGAAGGCCAGCAACAGCGCGGGGATCGAGATCCACAGGTTGCGAGTGGCGGTCTTCTTGCCGCTGGCGCCCCAGAAGGCGGGGTCTTCGGGGCGCCAGTCATGGAGCACCGGGCCCGACTCGGGCTTTTGCGCGATGGACATGTTCATTCTCCTTGGAGACGTTGGGCGGTGTTGCCCAAAAGCGGTTGCTTGCGAATTTCGCTGAGGTACATCCAGGTCAGGGACACCCAGACCACGCCGTACATCAACATGAAGCAGGACGAGCGCACGCCGGTGAGGTCCACCAGGGCGCCGAACAGAATCGGCAGCACAAAGCCACCCAGGCCACCGGCCAGGCCGACGATGCCGGACACCGCGCCCATGTTCTGCGGGTAGTCATTGGCGATGTACTTGAACACCGAGGCTTTGCCGAAGGCGAAGGCGATGCCCATGACAAACAGCAGTACGGTGAACAGGGTCGGGCTCAGGCCGATGTGGAAATCCAGCGGGCCGTTGACGGTCATCACCTGCAGTTGGGTCTGCGGGTAGCTGAGCAGGAACAGGCAGATCCAGCTCACCCACAGCACCCACCAAGTCACGCTCTGAGCGCCCCAACGGTCGGACATCCAACCGCCCACCGCGCGCAGCACGCCGCCAGGCAGCGAGAAACAGGCGGCCAGCAGTGCCGCGCTTTGCAGGCTGAAGCCGTATTCCTGCACGTAGTACTTGGTCACCCACAGGGCCAGTGCCACGTAGCCGCCGAACACAATCGAGTAGTACTGGCAGTAGCGCCACACGGCTGGGTCTTTCAGGCACTGCAACTGCTGGCGCAGGGTGGCGCCGCCGACGCTGCGGTGGCTCTTGTTCTCGCTGGTGAGAAACCAGAACAGCAGCGCGGTGATAAACAGGATGGCGCTGAACACTTTGGGCACCAGGTGCCAGGTGCCCAGGGCGATCAGCGCGGGGGCGAGAAACTTGGTGACCGCCGCCCCGGCATTGCCGGCGCCAAACACGCCCATGGCAAAGCCCTGGTTGTCTTTGTCGAACCACTTGGCAACGTAGGCGATGCCCACCGAAAACGAACCGCCGGCCAGGCCGACAAACAACCCCAGCACCAGGAACTGCCAATAAGCGCTGGCGTACGTGATCAGGTACAGCGGCAACACGCAGGTCAGCATCAGCAGGAAAAACACGATGCGCCCGCCGAAACGGTCAGTGAGCAAGCCCAGGGGCAGGCGCACCAGCGAACCGGTCAACACCGGGGTCGCCGCCAGCAGGCCGAATTGGGTTTCGTTGAGTTGCAGCAGTTCTTTGATGGGCACGCCGAGCACGGCGAACATCATCCACACCATAAAGCAGACGGTGAAGGCCAAGGTGCTCATGCCCAGCACCAGGCCCTGTCTCATACGGGATTGAGTCACGGTATGCGCTCCAGAAAGTGATTTCATGGGCGCAGATTAGGGGCGACACCCCCGTGGAACTTGACTCAGGTCAACGTCCGCCTGGGGGGTATAGGGCTATGCTGGCAGCGCCTACCTCCAAGGAGGTAGACCTAACAACAAGAGAAAGCCTTTATTTATCAATGGATTGGTCTCTTGTGCCGGCTTTTATCCGTGGGAGGGTTCGCCGGCAATTCTTTAGAGGTAGTCCGCCAGGGAAGGCTGTGTTCAGTCCTTTTTTCCATGCCTGGTGCGACTATGCTGCCCCTTCGCCTGTTTCGATTACGCCGCCATGCTTGACTGGCTGCGCAGCTCCCTGCCCGCCCGCGCCGGCCTGGCCGTTATCCTGATCGCCATCCTGGCCCTGTCCAGCTCCCTGAGTGCCGGGCTGATCGCCTGGTTCAGCCAGGGCGACGCGGCCGCGATCAATACCGCAGGCTCAGTACGCATGGAGACCTACCACCTGAGCTGGAAACTGGCCGCCGCCGCGCCGGCCGACGAAGTTGATGCGATCGCGCGCAGCCTGCAAAGCCGCCTCGACAGCCAATCCCTCAAAGCCGTGCTGGAAGACGGCCCACGCAGCGCGCTGTTGCAGAGTTACCAGCAGATCCAGCAGCGCTGGCACGACGCGCTGCGCCCAGCGCTGATACGCGGCGACGCGGCGTTTTTCCAGCTCAACGCCCCGGCGTTCGTCGAGCAACTGAACCACTTCGTCAGCCTGTTGCAGCAACAAAGCGAACAGAAGCAAGGCTGGCAGCAAGGCATTCAGGGCCTGGCGCTTTTCAGCACCTTGATCATCCTGCTGATCGGCCTGTATGAACTGCAATACGGCGTGGTCAACCCGTTGGAAGAACTGGTGCACGCCACCCGACGCTTTCGCGACGGCGATTTCAAAACCCGCGTCAACCACCGCTCCGAAGACGAACTGGGGCAACTGGCCCTGAGCTTCAACGCCATGGCTGAGACCATCGAAGCCTCCCATCGCACCCTCGAAACCCAGGTGCAGCTCAAGACCCTCAACCTGCAACAGGCCAACGCCGCGTTGGAGCTGCTGTACCAGAGCAGCCGCAGCCTGGCCACGCGCCTGGCCAACGCCGAAGGGCTGGACGAATTGATCCGGCGCTTCCAGCAACGCCTGCCGGGGCTGCGTCTGTCGTTGTGCCTGCAAGGCCACTTTCTCGCGCCGGCCCAGCAGATACTGGCCCTGCACGGTGGCGACAGCCGTAATGTGTGCGCCATCGGCGATTGCGCCAGCTGCCAGAAACACAAAGTAGCGCCGCCGCAGATTTTCAGCATCAGCAACCAGGGCACGGAACTGGGCGAACTCAAGGCGCATTTCCTCGACGGCCACGCGCCCCAGGACTGGGAAAAACAACTGATCCAGGCCCTGGCCAACTTGATCGGCACCTCGCTGTCCCTCAAACGCCAGCGCGAGCAGGACCACCGCCTGCTGCTGTTGGACGAGCGCACCATCATTGCCCGCGAACTGCACGATTCCCTGGCCCAGGCGCTGTCGTACATGAAGCTGCAAGTCAGCCGCATGCAGACGCTGATCCGCCGTGGCGAACCGGTGGAAACCCTGGCCACCGTCACCGCCGAACTGCGCGACGGGCTGAACAACGCCTACCGCCAACTGCGCGAACTGCTCACCACGTTCCGCCTGCAAATTCACGATGCCGGGCTGGTACAGGAGCTGTCGGAGACCGCCGAAGAGTTCTCGCGGCGCGGTGAATTCCAGGTGCATCTGCATGTGGATGCCCTGGCCTTCCAACTGTCGGCCAGCGAGCAGATCCATGTGTTGCAGATCACCCGCGAGGCGCTATCCAACTGCTTGCGTCACGCCCATGCGCAAAACGCCTGGCTGCAACTGCGCCAGGTCGGTGAGACCGTCAGTTTGAGCATCGAAGACGACGGTCGCGGCTTCAGCGGCGAGGTTGATCGGCGCGAACACCACGGCCTGACCATCATGGACGAGCGCGCCCGCAGCCTGCACGGCCAACTCGATATCAGCCCGCGCGAGCCCCAGGGCACCCGTGTGCACCTGGGTTTCCGGCCGGAATTCCTCGGCCATTCTTTAGCGAGCACTGCCTCATGAACAGCCTCCCACGCCATACCCTTCTGCTGGTGGACGACCATCCGATGATGCGCCACGGCATGCGCCAAATGCTTGAGCTGGAAGACGACCTGCGGGTGGTCGGCGAAGCCGGCAATGGCCAGGAAGCCCTCGACCTTATCGACAGCCTGCAACCGGACCTGGTGCTGCTGGACAACAACATGCCGCACATGAACGGCCTGGAAACCCTGCGCCGCCTGCGCGCCATGGACTATGCGGGCAAGGTGCTGCTGTTTACCGTGTCCGACGCCGAAGACGACATCCGCGACGCGCTGCGCCTGGATGCCAACGGCTACCTGCTCAAGGACATGGAGCCGGAACTGGTGGTGGAATACATCCGCGATGCGTTGAACGGCGCCCTGGTGATCAGCCCCGGGCTGACTCGGGTGCTGGCCCAAGCGTTGCGCTCACCCCAGCCCCATGCGGCGGTGGAGTTGACCGAACGGGAGCGGCAAGTGCTCAAGACCATCGCCGGTGGCTACAGCAACAAGGTGATCGGGCATAAGTTGGGCATCACCGAGGGCACGGTGAAGGTGCATGTGAAGAACCTGCTGCATAAATTGGGCTTGCGCTCGCGGGTGGAAGCGGCGGTGTGGGCGATGGAGCATTTGCGGCAGGCGGGTTGATACTGTTCGGGGCTGATACTCCGTTATCGGGGGCAAGCCCCCTGCCACATTCCGACCGCACCGCTTATCAGAGGTGGGAGGGGGCTTGCCCCCGATAGCAGCAGTTCAGACCACAGAGGTACCCCGACAGAGGCATATCCACACCGGCTCAAGCACCCTACGCTAGCCCTTTGCGGAGGCCCAAGCATGCTCACTCATCCCCATATCGTCCTGACCCTGCGTCGGCACCACCTGTTCAGCCAGCTCCCGGAAAAAACCTTCCAGGATGTCTGCACCCTGGCCAATCTCAAGCGCGTGCCCGGTCACACCCCGCTGCTGCATCAGGGCGAGGCGGCCGAGCGTTTTTTCCTGTTGGTCAGCGGGCAGATCAAGCTGCATCGGGTCACCGGTGAAGGCCAGGAACATCTGGTGGAGGTGATCCAACCCGGTCAGACGTTCGCCGAAGCGCTGCTGTTCACCGCGGCCAAGGCGTATCCGGTGAGCGCCACGGCGCTCAAGGACAGCGTGCTGGTGAGCATCGAAGGCCAACACTACCGGCGCGCGCTGGAAGATCAGCCGAAGATCTGCCTGGCGATTCTGGGCAGCATGAGCATCCACCTGCATCAGCGCCTAAAGGACATCGACACCTTGACCCTGGCCAACGCCAGCCGCCGGGTGATCAATTTTCTGTTCCAGGAGCGCAATGCAGTCAGCGGCGAGGTGGTGTTGCAGGTCCCCAAGCGCCTGGTGGCGTCCAAGCTGGGGATCCAGCCGGAGACGTTTTCAAGGATTCTGCACCGGCTGGTGGAGGGTGGGTTGATCGAAGTCCAACGGCGCACCATCCGCATCTTGAGCGAAGAACAGTTGATGGGGTATCAGGCCGGCTGACGTTCAACCACCCCCCTCCCCATCCGCTCCAGGCTGCGCCACAGCCAAACCGGCAAGACGTCCGGGTCCAGGCTGTCGATCAGGTTCTTGACCCCCAAGCCCAACTCCGTATCGCCTTCGATCACTAGCCGGCGCCGGAAGAACAGCGTATCCGGATCCTCCTGCCGGCTGGCCAGCAACAAGAACTCCCGCCAGTTGCCACTGATGCTCACCTGGGCCTCGGCTTTTTCGGCGATGCGCAAGCCGTCCCGCGCCAGGGTCAGGTACCAGCACAGTCCCAGGTCGGGAATGCGCAGGCACAGCCAGCGCCCACGTAGCAGGTCGAACCCGCCGTCGCGCAGCGGTTCGGCCAGGCAGCGATTGAGAGCCTGTTGCAGCGCGTGGCGCTGCACCGTGAACGGCACATGCCGCAGCAACGGCAACAGACGATCAGCGCCTTTGAGCAACCACACTTTACGCTTCAGCACAGGCCCACCTCCTCGACGCGCAGCATGCCCGCTTGGCCATGCCAGTAACCGTTGCAGCCATCCACATACAACGGCGGCGTGGCGCCGTGGCGCACCTGGTCGAAGGCTTTGACGATGCCCACCATGCCCTCGGCCCGTGGGCTCAACCGCAGTAGATCGGCGCCGCACTGCACCAACCCGGCGTAGTCGGCCAACAGGTTGGTGACCTCGGCCGACATCGTCTGAATGCCATTGAGGGTAAACAGTGCCTGGCCTTCCTGGCTGGTCAGGGGCATGCCGTCGGGGTAGTTGAGGCAGCAGAAGCGGCAGTCATCCTTGGGTCGGTTTTCCGCGCGGGCGGTAAAGCAGCGTGCCGAATAGGCCAGGGGCAGATGGCCGTAGGCGAAGATTTCCACTTCGGGCAATGGCCGCCCCAATTCGCGCACCTGCTCCAGCACATCGGCGATCAGGTCCTGGGAACACTCCACTGGTGGCACCCAGCGCTGCATACCGGCGTCGAGCAGTTGCACCAGGGCGTGGCCGTTGTAGAGGTTGAGCGCCGGGCCGCCGACAAAGGGCAACTTGCGTTCCACCAGCATCTGCACCGCGCCCATGTCGTTGGCTTCCACCAGCAGCTCGCCGTTGTCGCACAGGCGGCGCAGGCTCGACAGTTCGGAGGCGGCCTCGATCAGGGTCAGGCTCGACAACACGATCTGTGCCGAGGTGCAGGCCTGCAACTCGCGGCCCAGGCCCAGCCAATGGTCGAGGGACATGGCGCGGCGCTTGGCGCACACGGTTTCCCCCAGGTAGATCACGTCCAGGGGCAAGCCGGCCATGTCCGAATAGAAACGACCCAAGTGGTCTTTGTCCCAGTAAAACAGCACCGGTCCGAGGCTGAGTTTCATCAAGCGCTCCTTATTGCCATGCACGGTGGTAGGCGCCCAGGGTGGTCTGGCTGCCTTCGGATAACCCGGCCAACACCTGGCGCCACTGGTCCTGCACCGCAAAACGGGCGGGCGCAAGGCGGTGGGCGTCCAGCGCGGCGCGCCAGACTCGGGTGACTTGCTCCACATAGGCCGGGCTGCGTTGCCGGCCTTCGATCTTGATGGCCGCCACCCCCATGGCACTGAGTTCGGGCAACAGGTCCAGGGTGTCCAGGCTGGTGGGTTCCTCCAGGGCATGGAAGCGCTTGCCCTCCACCAGGAAGCGGCCCTTGCACAGGGTCGGGTAACCGGCCGGTTCATCGGCGGTGTAGCGGTCGATCAGCACATCGCTCAGGCGCGCGCTGAGGCCATCGGCGTCCTCGCTCCAGCGCACCGCTTTGGCCGGCGAACACACGCCGCACAGGTTGGGCGACTCGCCGGTGATGTAGGAAGACAAATGGCAGCGCCCCTCGGCCATGATGCACAGGCTGCCGAAGCCGAATACTTCGATGGGCACCGGGCTGCTGGCGGCCACCTGCTTGACCTGGGCCAGCGACAGCACGCGGGGCAGCACGGCGCGGCGGATGTCATAGCGCTCGGCGTAGAACTTCAACGCCGCGCCGTGGGTGGCCGAGCCTTGTACCGACAGGTGCAACGCCATCTGCGGATGGTGCCGGTGGGCGTAGTCGAGCACCCCGGGGTCGGCGGCGATCAGCGCGTCCACGCCATGGTCGGCGGCGCGATCCACGGCGCGTTGCCAGCGCGCCCAGATCTTCGGCTGCGGATAGGTATTGACCGCCACATAGAGCTTGCGCTGGTGCTGACGGATAAACGCGACGGCGCCGTCGAACTGCTTGTCGTCCATGTTCAGCCCGGCGAAATGTCGGGCATTGGTGTCATCGCGAAAACCAACGTACACCGCGTCGGCGCCTTGGCGCACCGCCGCTTTGAGCGCAGGCAAGTTGCCTGCCGGGCAAACCAGTTGCATGGGGGTTCCTCACAGGAATTCAGTGAAAGACAAGAAGGCCACCGGGTCGTCCCTGACCACCCGCTGTTCGCGTTCGACAATGGCCAGGCCGTCGGCCCAGCACGCGGCCGACAACATCGCCGAGCTTTGCTGCGGATGCACGGTGACGCGCAATTGCCCGTGCGCATCGCTGTCCAGGCGGGCGCGCAGGTACTGGCGACGCTGGTTGGGATGGGGCCATTCGAACCCTGCCGGCACTTGCACCGGGGTGGGCAGTACCTGTGTCATGCCCTGGGCCCGTAGCAGAAACGGGCGCAGCACCACCAGCGCGGTGATCAGCGCCGCCGACGGGTTACCCGGCAGCCCCAACCAGGGCTTGCCCGCCACGGTGCCGAAAGCCAGCGGCTTGCCGGGCTGGATCGCCAGGCGCCAGAAATTCACCTGGCCCAGGGCTTCGATGGCCTGCTTGAGGTGATCCTCCTCGCCCACCGACACCCCGGCCGAGGTCAACAGCAGGTCGCACTCCGACGAGGCCAGCGCCAGGGCATCGCGACTGGCCGCCAATTGGTCGGCCATCACGCCATAGTCATGCACGTCCACGCCCCAGCCGCGCAGCAGCGCCGCCAGGCAATGGCGGTTGCTGTTGTAGATCTGCCCAGGGACCAGGGTCTCGCCGGGTTCGCGCAATTCGTTGCCGCTGCTGAGCAGGCATACGCGCAACGGCCGATAGACTTTTACCCGTGGGATACCGGCCGAGGCCAGCAAGCCGATTTCCTGGGCGCGCAGGCGTTGCCCGGCACTGATCAACGTGGCGCCACGGCGTAGTTCTTCGCCCTGTTTGCGCACATGCTCACCCAGGCGCACCGGCGGGCACCACACGCGCTGCGCATACACGCGGCAGCGCTCCTGGGGCACCACGCTGTCGGCACCGGGCGGCAACGGCGCACCGGTAAAGATGCGCACCGCCTCCCCCGCCTCCAGGCTTTGCTGACGACTTTGCCCAGCGGCCACGCGCCCGGCCACCAGCAGATAGCCGCCTTCGGCCGGCACATCTGCGGCGCGCAGGGCATAGCCGTCCATGGCGCTGTTGTCCCAACTCGGCAGATCCAGAGGCGAAAACACGTCCTCGGCCACCACCCGGCCCAGGGCTTCAGACAGACCGATCACCTGGGTCGCCGGTGGCGGCGGCGCCTGGGCCAGCAGCTGGGCAATGGCGTCGTCCACCGGCATCAGGTGCCCGGCGTCGCACACCGAGGCGCTCATAAGCGCGCCCCGCAGGCCGCCACGTTCTGGTTGGCCTGGGCCTTGAGGTGCGGCACGAAATTGCACGGGCCGGTGCGGCTGTCCAACTGCCCCGCGAGGATCTGGTCCCAGGCGGTGCGGCACGCGCCTGGCGAGCCCGGCATGCAGCACACCAGCACGCCGTTACTGAGGCCGGCCAGTGCGCGCGATTGCAGGGTCGAGGTGCCGATTTCGGCCAGGGACACCTGGCGGAACAGCTCGCCGAAGCCGTCGACCTGTTTATCGAGCAATGGCGCCACCGCCTGGGGCGTGTTGTCACGGGCGGTAAAACCGGTGCCGCCGGTCATCAGCACCACCTGCACGTCAGGGTCGGCGATCCACAGCGATACCTGCGCGCGGATCTGGTAGATGTCGTCGATCACCAGGCCACGGTCGACCAGCACATGCCCGGCGCCTTGCAGACGGTCCACCAGGGTTTGGCCGGAGGTGTCGGTGGCGAGGGTGCGCGTGTCGCTGATGGTCAGCACGGCGATGTTCAGGGGGACAAAATCCCGTTGGGTCAAATGGGCCATGATCCAGGCTCCAGGCATTGAAAAGTGAGCGTCAGCCTGCGCCGCAATGGGCGCAGGGCCTATTCCTCCAAGGAGGTATGCCGGTCAGGGGGCCAGGCGCGTGTGCTGCCAGGTGCCCGCGTGCAGGCGGTAGTCGAGGCGGTCATGCAGGCGGTCGGGGCGGCCTTGCCAGAACTCGATGCGTTGCGGTTGCAAGCAGTAGCCGCCCCAGTGCTCGGGGCGTGGCGGTTGGCGCCCGGCGAAGCGCTCGGTGACTTCGCGCAGGCGGCCTTCCAGCTCGCTGCGATGGGCCAGAGGCTGGCTTTGGGGCGAGGCCCAGGCGCCCAACTGGCTGGCGGCCGGACGCGCGTCGAAATAGTCGTCGGACAATTGCGTATCGGCGCGCACCACCGGCCCTTCTATGCGTACCTGGCGCTCCAGCCCCGGCCAGAAAAACGTCATGGCCGCATGGGGGTTGCTCGCCAATTCCTGCCCCTTGGCACTCTGGTAATTGCAGAAAAAGAAAAACCCCTCGGCACTGAAGCCCTTGAGCAGCAGGATGCGGCAGTGGGCATGCCCTTGGCTGTCGACGGTGGCCAGGGCCATGCTGTTGGCCTCGGCGGGCGGCACTTCGGTCTTGCGCGCCTGGCTCAGCCATTGGCCGAACAGCTCGATGGGATCGGCCTGCGCGGCTTCGTCCCGCAGACCATACAGGGTGTAGTTACGGCGCAATTGTGCAAGGGACAGGGGCATGGCGCGGTCCTCCGGAAAGTTCGCCACAGTGTGGGAACTGCCGCGGCTTTATCCCTTGATCACGATCAACATTCGCCCGTGGCATGACGCCGCATGGGGTTACTTGAGCCCCAATCTGCGCGCCAGCTTGTGCAGGTTGCTGGAATCCAGCCCCAACACCCGCGCGGCACCGGCCCAATTACCGCTGCAATGGGCAAGGGCTTGGCGGATCTTATCGCGCTGACAGTCATCCACGGCGGCGGCCAATGGCTGAAACGGCTCCCCCGGTACCGGGGCCGGTTGCGTTGTGGCCGTGCTGTCGCCCAGGCCCAGCCACTGTGGCTCCAGGCTCGTGGGCGCGCGGCGGCCGGCTCGACACAGCAGTTTTAACGCCGCGCGGCTGATTACATGCTCCAGCTCGCGCACATTGCCCGGCCAGGCATAACTTTGCAGCGCCTGACGGGCCGTCGGCGACAGGCACAGCTCGCGCATGCCCAGGGCGGCGCGGCTGCGTTCGACAAAGTGCTCGGCCAACACCAGCACGTCGTCGCCGCGCTCGCGCAGGGCCGGGATCGCCACCGGGTACACCGAAAGGCGGTGATAGAGGTCGGCGCGAAACAGGCCGTCGCGCACGCGCTCCGCCAGATCGCGATTGGTGGCGGCGACGATACGCACATCCACGTGCAACGGGCGGTCGGCGCCCAAACGCTGGATCTCGCCGTTTTGCAGGGTGCGCAGCAACTTGGCCTGAACGCTCAGCGGCAGTTCCCCCACCTCGTCAAGAAACAGCGTGCCGCCATTGGCCGCATCGAAACGCCCGGCACGATCATGGCTGGCGCCGGAGAACGCACCTTTGACATGGCCGAACAGCTCGCTCTCGGCCAGCGCTTCCGGCAGCGCCGCGCAGTTGACCTGCACCAGCGGCCGCCGGCTGCGCCGCGACTGACGGTGCAAGCGCCGGGCAAACAGTTCCTTGCCCACGCCGGTCTCGCCTAGCAACAGCACCGGTAACTCGGTCTGCGCCAGCACCGCCAGCTCGTCGAGCAATTGGCGCAATACCGGGCTGTGGCCGAGGATCTCGTCGGCCGGTAGGGTCGCCTCGACCCTGATCGGGTTGGCGCTACCCTGGCATAGGGTGGTCATGATCACCTCACGTTGAAATAAAGCTCTACTTATCAATACGTTGCCGTTTGGCATGGCGCCTGCAACGGCCCGTGCAACCGTTAGCCCCGATGAGGACACCCGATGAACCTGAGCGACTGGAACACCCAACCCCAGGATCAACTGATCGATCACCTGCTGGCCCGCTACCACGCCCGGCATCGCGAGCAACTGCCGGAGCTGATTGGCCTGGCCAGCCGTGTCGAGCAAGTCCACGGTCATCATCTGCAATGCCCCAACGGCCTTGCGGACCTGCTGCGCGACATCCAGCAGGAACTGGAGAACCACATGCTCAAGGAGGAACAGGTACTGTTCCCGATGCTGCAGATGGGCATGGGCGCCCAGGCGAGCATGCCCATCCAGGTCATGCGGCATGAGCATGACCAGCACGGTGAGGCGCTGGAGCAACTGTTGAACCTGACCGATCGCCTCTCGCCGCCGGCAGGCGCTTGCGGCACGTGGCGCAGCTTGTATAGCCACTTGGCGACTTTTCATGACGACCTGCGCGAGCACATCCGCCTGGAAAACCAGGTGCTGTTTGCCCGGGCGCTGAACCCGGCGGCCTGATCAGCGCACCATCAGTTTGGCCAGTAATACGATCAGCACCATATGCCCCAGGATGCTGCGGCGGATCCACGTCGCACGCCGGGGGCTCAAGCGCTGATGACTGAGCAGATAGGCCAGCCACACGTAGTGGCCGATGATGCTCAGGGCCAGCACGATCTTGAGGCTCAGCAACGCGGCAAAATGGCTGCCCCACGGCAAGCTGAACACCCCGCGGTAATGCCAGGCCAAGCCGATACCGGCGCCGTACAGCACCACCACCACGGCATGCAGCACCCGCCGCGTGCGCCGGGCGATGGCGTGGTCCGAGGTGAACTGCGCCGACCACGCCAGCTCTTGGCGCGCGCTGTGCCAGATCACCACTTCAAAAAACAGCGTGCCGATAAAGGCAATGGCCGCCAGCAGATGCACGATCAGTAAGCCAGAGTAGAGCATTGCGTTCTCCTAACCGGGATGGCCATCGACACGTGGGCGGCACAGCATCGGGCCGTAGCGCCACAGGTACAGGCCGAGTCCGACGGTCCAGCAGACCGCCGCCAGCCACAGCGCGGCGAGCGGCCACACCAATACCAGCAGCACGCGGCAGACAGCGGCCAGGTTCAGCAGTACAAAGGCCAGGGTCATGCCGCTGGGCGGCTGCAAGGGCCGGCCGGTGTGACCAAGGCTGACGCGGGCGATCATCGCCAGAATCAACCCGCCCATGGCGCCCACCGTCAAGGCGTGCACCGCCAGGCTGGGGTTGAGCGGCGCGCCGAAATGCCACAGCGCCATGCCCAGGCACGCCACCGCGAGCCAGGCATACGCCAGGTGCAACGACCACAGCAGCGGCACCCGCCACAGACCCCGGTCATGCCAGCGCAACAGACGCACCCCATGCCCCGCCGCCAGCGCGGCGAACAGCACGCCGGTCCAGCGGCTGGCCGACAGCGCCAACCCTACGGCATACAACACCGCCACCAGCAGCGAGCCGCCGAGCAACAGACGGTCCAGCCACGGCCACGGCTTGACCGCTTCGACCCGCCCAACACCGCGCTGGGTGAAGAACGGAATCACCCGCCCACCGATCAAGCCCATCATCGCCGCCACCAGCCACACGCCGGTCAACACCGACTGGCGCTGCCAGCCTTCGTCCTGGCGCCACAGCCCATACAGCGACAGCCCGTCCGCCACGGCCAACAGCGCCAGCACCACCACTACCGGGTAATTGCGCGACTGCCGCACTTGCCAAAGGGTCCAGCCCATCACGCCGGCGACGGCCAGCGGGAACGCCAGTTCCAGCAGCGTGAGCACCGGCCAGGGCAAATCCAGCAGCCAACCGATGCGCGCCGCCAGCCACAACGCCGCCAGCCCCTGCAAGGCACCGCCGCTAAGCCCCGGGCGACCGGTCCAAGTCTGCACGGCCGTGAGCAAGAACCCGGCGATGATCGCCAGGCCAAAGCCGAACAGCAGTTCATGCCGATGCCAGGCCAGCCAACCGCCGGCTGGTTGCCAGGCCCCCGTGTGCCCGCCCAGGGCCAGCAGCCATAACGGGATAACCAACGCGGCCAACAGGCAGGCGCCGAGGAAAAATGGCCGGAAAGCCAGGCGAAACAACGGGGTAATCGACAAGGCCTTGCGCCGATCGAGCACTTGCATAACACGGTCTCCCTTCAGGACTGTGACGATGTTGCGCCGATGGCCGTGCGTTGCCCTTGTCGTAGATCAAGTCGCGGCCCGGCCATCGCGCGTACGCTTGCGCTACGCCAATATTGACTATCACCGTGGAGCCACGATGAAAAACGCCTACGTCCCCCTCGCCTGGTTTGTGATCCTTGGCTCCATGCTCGCTGCGGCCAGCGGCGTGTCCCTGGTGTTGGTGTGAACGCCCCGCTGATTTTCAAGGAGCCAGGCCGGGTGTTGCATCGCGTGCATCACCAGATCCTGCGCAGCCACCACCTGTTCGAACCGCTGAACGAGGAGGAACTGGACGACTTGATGAGCAGCAGTCAGTTGCTCAGCGTCGACAAAGGCGAGCCGTTGTTCCGCCAGGGCGAGCCGGCCGAGGCGTTTTATTTCGTGATTGCCGGCGCGGTGAAGATCTACCGCCTGACTCCGGATGGCCAGGAGAAGGTCTTTGAGGTGATCGGCGAGCGACAGACCTTCGCCGAGGCGATGATGCTGATGGACACTCCCAACTATGTGGCCTGCGCTGAAGCGGTGTGCCCGACCCAGTTGTACCGGTTGTCCAACGCCACCTATATGCGGCTGTTGCACAGCAACAGCCGCCTGACCTTTGCCCTGCTCGGCAAGCTGTGTGTGCGCCTGCACCAGCGGGTCAACGAGATCGAAACCCTGTCGCTGAAAAACGCTACGCACCGTGTGGTGCGCTATCTGCTGACCCAACTGATGCACTTGCACGGCGGTGACAGCCGTTTTGAACTGCCGATGGCCAAGCAGTTGATCGCCGGGCACCTGTCGATCCAGCCGGAGACGTTTTCGCGAATTATCCGGCGCTTGATCGACGAACACATCATCACTCAGGACGGTCGCCAGATCACCATTCTCGACCGTGCGCGCCTGGAGCAATTCGAGTGAAAACCTGCCTGTATTGCCAACGGCGCAACGCGCTGGAACGCGATACCTGCGAAGGCTGCGGCATGCCGCTGCCGGCTTCCGAGACCAGCGGCATGGCCCGCCGACTGAGCCGCTTCCAATGGTTCTGCGTGGGCCTCACGCTGTTTTGCGTCGCCATGTTCTTCTGGCTGCCACGGGACATCTACTGACGTTCGGTCAATTGCCGGTACAGCTGCGGTAAGCGCTGGGGCAACTGGCCGGGTTGGCGGATCAGGGTAAAGCCATGGGCACCGAACATGTACGGCAGGTAGTCGCCGGCCTGTTTGTCGATGGTGATACAGAACGGGATCAACCCCTGGCGCCGCGCCTCCAACACCGCCTGACGGGTGTCTTCGACGCCGTAGCGTCCTTCATACAGGTCCAGGTCATTGGGCTTGCCGTCGGTCAACAGCAACAGCAATTTGCGCCGTTGGGCGCAGGCCCCGAGCAACTGGGTGGCTTGGCGAATGGCCGCGCCCATGCGCGTGTAGTACCCGGGCTTGAGCGCTTGGATCGCGCCGCGGGTGTGGTCGTCGTAGGGTTGCGCAAAACTTTTGAGCTGTTGCAAACGCACCTGATGGCGACGCAGGGATGAAAACCCATACAGCGCAAAACGATCCCCCGCCCCCGCCAGGCTTTCGCCGAACAGCAGCAGGCTGTCGCGGATCACGTCGATCACGGTTTGCTCGTCGTTCAGGTGCGCATCGGTGGACATCGACACGTCCGCCAGCAGCAAGCACGCGAGGTCGCGATGGTGGTGACGCTGCTCCAGGAACAGCCCCCGTTCGGCACAGGCGCCGTGCTGACGCTCGACGTGAAAATCCAGCCAGGCCTGCAAATCCAATTCACTGCCTTGGGCTTGCTGGCGCTGCCACTGGCGGTCGGTGCGCAGGCGCATAAATTGCTGGCGCAGGCGCCGGGCCTCGGCGTGTAGACGCGGCGGCAAGCGCTGCGGCTGGGCGTCGCGCGGTTGCATCGTTTGCAGATTGACGAAGCCGTCTTGCAGGCACTGGCGGCGGTAGTCCCATTCGGGCAGTTTGATGCCCTCCCCCAAGGGAATGTCATCCACATCCGCCGGCGGCAGGTCCAGGTGCAGCTTGAGGCCGCCGCTCTTGCGCACCCGCTGGCGCGACAGGCTCAAGTGGTCGAGGTCTTCGGCGACACGGGCGGCGTCGGGGTCGTGGCTGTCGTCGGACCAGCGATCAAGCTCGACGTGTTCGCTCCAACTGAACAGGTTCTCCAGGCGCACCACCAGCAGGCCGCCGTCGCGACTGTGATCGTCTACACGGCTGGCACGCTTGCGCGCGCCCTGCTGCTCGCCGGGCGGGGTGGCGAAGTCGTCGCCGTCGTCATCTTCACCGTCCAGGGCTTGAGGCGAATCCAGGTGCAACGGCGGATAGAGCCATAAGGGCAGCGGCCAGGCGGCGCGTTCGCTACGGGGCAGCTGGCGCACACTGCCCGGCTCGCGCAGGGCCTTGCGCAAGGCGTTTTCCAGGGCGGCTTCAGCGCGATTGAGGCTGGCGGGGTCGGGGCGCAGCGCGATATGGGCTTCCACCAGGCGCTGGTAGCTGGGCAGCAGCGCCGGGTAGCGTTGCAGCAGCAGCCAGGTCCAGCGTTGGTTGTCCCGGGCCCAATGGGTCATGGGGCCGGCGTGGGCGGCCAGCAGCGCCAGCCAGCGGTACAACTCTAGGTTCAACGCGACGGTCGGGAACACCGCCAGGCTCGACGGCAGGCGCAGGCGGTTGCCATCGCAGCAGGCCAGTGGCGCCTGCTTGCAGGTGCCGGCGATGCGCATCAGCAGGTTGCGACGCAGCAGCAGGTCGCGTTCGCTGGCAGCTTCCACGGCGATCCCGCTGGCACCGCCCAGGGCACGGAACAATAGCGCCAGGCTGCGCTGGCGGTCGGCCAGATCGACCCGCGCGTGGGGGAAATCGACGCGGGCACGGCGGGTGATAAAGCGATGCCAGACACTGCCGACCCACTCTTCCAGCTCCAGGGTAAAGGCCATGGGATGGGCTCCAAGTTAGGGGATTTGACGGGCACGCCGGGATCCAAATGTGTGAGGAGCTGCCGCTGGGCAGAGGTGTCTAAACAAATTCCACAGACTGACACCTGACGCTGTGGTGAGCAGGCTTGCCCTGCGCTGGGCTGCGAAGCAGTCCCATTCCAGACGATGCGTTTCATCTGGTATACCGAGGCGCCTGGCTGGGGGGCCGCTGCGCGGCCCAGCGCAGGGCAAGCCTGCTCACTACAACAAATCTGCTCCCACATTGGGATCGCGTTACCTTCAGTAGACGATCGGCACCGCTGCTCCAGCCATTCGGGCGCGTTGCCGGAAGCTGTACAGGTAGCAGAGCAGCCCAAGCAGGAACACCAGGCCGCAAACCAATCGGGCCCAGAACAGCAAGCGCAGATGCTCCACCGTGGCCATGAACGGCAGTGCCACGCCATCCACCGGCCAGCGCTGCAACCACACTTGCACGGCGCCGGCGGCGGTGAGGAACAAGGTGATCATCACCATCGACAGCACCATCATCCAGAAGCCCCACACTTCGACGGTCTGCGAGCGCGCATCCGGCGCTTCACCGATTCCGCGCAAGCGCGGCATGGCGTAGCTGATCAGGGTCATCACGATCATGGCGTAGGCGCCGAAGAACGCCAGGTGGCCGTGAGCCGCCGTGAGCTGAGTGCCGTGGGTGTAGAAGTTGACCGGTGCCAGGGTATGCAGGAACCCCCACACACCCGCGCCGAAAAACGCCGTGACCGTGGTGCCCTTGGCCCACAACGTCGCCGCGCGATTAGGGTGCTGGCGCCGCCGGCGTTTGACCATGGTGAAGGCGAACATCACCATCGCCAGGAACGGCAGCGGTTCCAGGGCCGAGAAGATCGAACCGACCCACAGCCACACCTGCGGTGCGCCGATCCAGAAAAAGTGGTGGCCGGTGCCGATGATGCCGGTGATCAAGGCCATGGCGATGATCACGTACAACCATTTTTCCACCACTTCGCGGTCGACCCCGGTGACCTTGATCAGCACAAACGCCAGCATCGAGCCCATGATCAATTCCCACACGCCTTCCACCCACAGATGCACCACCCACCACCAGTAGAACTTGTCCCGTGCCAGGTTGCCGGGGTTGTAGAAGGAGAACAGGAAGAACACCGCGAGGCCGATCAGACCGGTCATCATCACCAGGCTGACCGTGGTTTTGCGGCCTTTGAGCAGGGTCATGCCGATGTTGTAGAGAAAGCCCAGGCACACCACCACGATGCCCATTTTGGTGATGGTCGGTTGCTCTAGAAACTCACGCCCCATAGTCGGCAGCAATTCGTTGTGGGTCAGTTTGGCCAGCGCCGCATACGGCACCAGCAGGTAGCCGAGAATGGTCAGCACCCCCGCCACGGCGAACACCCAGAACAGCAGAATCGCCAGTTTGGGGCTGTGCAGCTCGCGGTCGGCCTCTTCAGGCACCAAGTAATACGCGGCCCCCATAAAGCCGAACAGCAGCCACACGATCAGCAGATTGGTGTGAACCATCCGCGCCACGTTGAAAGGAATCAGCGGGAACAGAAAGTCGCCGATTACGTATTGCAGGCCCATGATCAGCCCGAACAGCACCTGGCCGACGAACAGCATCAGCGCAAACACAAAGTAGGGTTTGGCCACGGCCTGGGATTGGAATTTCAGATAGGGGTTGGCGCTGCGCATGGCTCAGCCCTCCTTGTTCGGTGGCCAGTTATTGGTATCGATCTTCGAACTCCATTTAAGGAACTCGGCCATGTCATCCACCTCTTGGTCAGTGAGGTTGAATTGCGGCATGGCCCGGCGCCCCGGTACCCCCAGGGGCTGCATTTTCATCCAGGCATGCAGGAACGGTTTAAACCCCTCGTCACCCCCGCGCCGCTTGAACACATTGCCCAGCTCCGGCGCAAAGTACGCGCCCTCGCCCAGCAGGGTGTGGCAGCCGATGCAATTGTTGCGCTCCCACACGCCCTTGCCGCGCACCACCGATTCGGTGAGCTGATCAACGTTGCTGCGGGTGGGAAAGGTTTGTTCGGTGTGATAGGTCAGGGCCAGGAAAATCAGGAAGAAGAACACGCTTCCTCCGAAGTAGATATTCCTGGCCATGCCCTTGGTGAAGGTATCTGACATGGTCGCTTCCTCATGGCTTGGCGGGGGTCATGATAGGAAGGCGGCGGGCGAAAACGGCTTGATGGCGATCAAGAAATGTTGATGGTTTTGGTCGGGTATGGATCGGACCCACCTGCCACTTCATTCGGCACAAATGGGAGTGCTCTAAACGAGTTTCAGCGCATGAAGGCAGAAGGAGAAACACGCGCTAATAGTCTCGTCTGGCCGCAAGTACGACCGCTGGACTAGGTTTTTTCTTCCGGTTCTTTGCGGAACTAAAAATCCCTAGCAATCAAGATAAGTAGCCAGTAGGCTACATTAAACTGTATGACCAATCTCATCGGCAGGACGCCGGAGTTCGATACATGGCTCGACGGTATGAGAGATATCGATGGAAAAGCCGCTGTACTGACGCGGTTGGATCGAGCCGAGGAAAACAACTTCGGCGATTGTGAACCCGTTGGCGACGGCATGAGTGAAATGCGTGTGTTTGTCGTGCCTGGCTACAGAATTTATTTTGTGCGTACGGGTATCGCTGCTTACTTGATGCTTTGGGGCAGCGATAAAACCGACCAGAAAAGAGCGATCAAACGGGCAAAAGAGATTCTCGATGCCCTGAGAGGTGGATGAAATGACTGAATCGAAATTCAAACCCGAGGACATGCCGGTCCTCGATCTTGATACATCCGGCACAAGCGTTTATGAGGCTTCGCGCTTCCTCGACAGCCCGGAAACAATCAGCGCTTATCTGGCGCAAAGCATGCAATCGCACGAGCCGCAGTTGCTGATGAAAGCGCTTGCCGAAGTGGCCAAGGCCCAAGGTGTGAACAAGGTGGCGGAAGCTGCGGGGGTTAATCGCGAGAGCCTGTATAAAACGCTCAAGGGTGGCTCGAAAACCCGTTATGAAACGGTCCAGAAGCTGATGCTGGCCTTAGGTGTCGAACTGACTGTACAGCCGATTGCAGCAGCGAGACTCAAGAAAACTGTACGAACCAAGCCGCCGGCGCCCGGTAAGCTCTGAGCGAACGACCTTCCTCAGTGGCAGGCTTGCCTCCCAGCGCCCCAGGCCACGAGGCGCGCGGTTCAGGCATTGGTGTCCTGCCAGGTCCTTAAGGGTGATCGAATTCTCAAGCACTCAACCCCACAATCCCCGCCAACACCACCAGCCCCCACCCCAGCATCGCCACCCTCCACTTCCAGGGCCCGTGCCGCAACTCCATAAACCCATCCACAATCACCCAGCCCTTGACCATCGCCAGCAGCACCACTACCCCCGCCGCGCCACTCCACACGGTGCCGAGGCTCAGTACCATCAGGCCCGCCCAACACAGCCACAACCTCACTGAGCTGTTCATCGGATCACATACACCAGCGCAAACAACACCACCCACACCAGGTCGACCATGTGCCAATACAACACGCCGGACTCCAGCCCACTCAAGCGCGGTGCCAGGTACTGCCGTTGCCAGCAGCGCCACCCGAGCCAAGCGAGAATCACCAGGCCCAGCAGCACATGCAAAAAGTGAAAGCCGGTGACAATCCAGTACAGGGTAAAGAACGTGCTGCGCTCAAGCCCCAGCCCTGCGTCGATCAGATGGCGGTATTCGGTGAGTTTGATCCACACATACACCAGCGCCACCAGCCATGCGCCGAGCAACAAGACACTACCTCGCCGCGCGCGACCCAGGCGCACCTGCTGCACGGCCAATGCGGCCAACGCACCCGCGCTCAACAGGCTGTAGGTCATTGCCAGGCCGGTCGAGGTATCCAGTTGCGCGCGCCCTAGGGCGAACACCTCGGGCTGGAGCCGCTGGGTCACGGCAAACGCCAGGATCAATATCGCGAACACGGTCAGTTCAGCGAGGATGAACAACCACATCGCCACGTCCCCCGGTAGGCGCCGGGGCTCAGGCAAAGTGCACATCCACCACGTCCATCAGCGCCGCGATGGTTTGCGGGTCGTCGCTCAGGGCCTGGGCCAGGCAGGCCATGCACGCTTCGCGCGGCGGCATGCCGGCGGCGATCAGGCGCGCGGTAAAAATCAGCAGGCGGGTGGAGGCCACTTCCTCCAGGTCGTGCTGATCGAGGCGGCGCAAGGCTTGGCCAAGGCGCACCACCTGGCTGGCCAGGGCGTTATCCACCTGCGCTTCGCGCGCGACGATACGCGCTTCGTCCGCCGCCGCCGGGTAGTCGAAACGCAGCGCCACGAAGCGCTGGCGAGTGCTGGGTTTCATGCCCTTGAGCAGGTTCTGGTAACCGGGGTTATACGACACCACCAGCATGAATGACGGCGGCGCCTTGACCACTTCGCCGGTGCGTTCCAGGTACAGCTCGCGACGGTCGTCGGCTACCGGGTGCAGGACCACGGCGGTGTCCTGGCGCGCTTCGACCACTTCATCCAGGTAACAGATGCCGCCCTCGCGCACAGCGCGGGTCAGCGGGCCGTCCTGCCACCAGGTGCCTTGGCTGCCGATCAGATGGCGACCGACCAGGTCGGCGGCGCTCAGGTCGTCGTGGCAGGCCACGGTGTACAGGGGCAGGTTCAGGCGATGCGCCATGTGCTGCACGAAGCGGGTCTTGCCGCAGCCGGTAGGGCCCTTGATCAGCACCGGCATGCGGTGCTGCCAAGCGTGTTCGAACAGACGCTGTTCGTTGTCGAGAGGCTGATAGAAAGGCGCGTTCATCGTGTATATCCGAGGCGGGTTCGAGGGCCACGCTAAGGGCGCCTGCGACAACCTGGCAAGCGCTAACCCAGGCAAACTTGATCGCCGTCAAGCGAGCTTTGCAACGCCACGCCATAGTCTGGCCCGGCACTAAGAACCTGCGCCCCGCACCGTGTTGCGAGGCACCGCAAAGGTCTCGCCTGAGGAGTAAATGGAATGCTGACTCGCCGCACGAACCCCTTCACCTTAAGCCTCGCCAGCCTCGGCTGCGCACTGGCCCTGACCCTGCCCCTGAGCGCCCACGGCAACGCCCAGCCCGCCGTGGTCAAGACCGCCGGCGCGCCGGACATGAGCCAGGCTGATTTCGACGCGTCCAAACAGATCTATTTCGAACGCTGCGCCGGCTGCCACGGCGTGCTGCGCAAGGGAGCCACCGGCAAGCCCCTGACGCCGGACATCACCCAGGCCCGTGGCCAGGCCTACCTGGAAGCGCTGATCACCTACGGCTCGCCCGCCGGCATGCCGAACTGGGGCACCTCCAATGCGCTGACCAAAGCGCAGATCAGCAGCATGGCCACCTTTATCCAGCACACCGCGCCGACGCCGCCGGAATGGGGCATGGCCGAGACGCTCAAGACCTGGAAAGTGCTGGTCAAGCCCGAAGACCGCCCGAAAAAACAGCTCAATCACCTCAACCTGCAAAACCTGTTTTCGGTGACCTTGCGCGACGACGGCAAGATCGCCCTGGTGGACGGCGACACCAAGCAGATCGTCAAGCTGATCGACACCGGTTATGCCGTGCATATTTCGCGGATCTCCGCCTCGGGTCGCTACCTGCTGGTGATCGGCCGTGACGCCAAGATCGACATGATCGACCTGTGGCCCGCCGAGCCCACCAAAGTCGCCGAAATCAAGGTGGGCATCGAGGCGCGGTCGGTGGAGACCTCGAAGTTCAAGGGCTACGAAGACAAGTACACGATTGCCGGGTCCTACTGGCCGCCGCAGTTCACCCTGATGGACGGCGAAACCCTGGAACCCAAGCAGATCGTCTCCACCCGCGGCATGACCGTCGACAAGCAGGAGTACCACCCAGAACCCCGTGTGGCGGCGATCATCGCGTCCCATGAGTGGCCGGAGTTCATCGTCAACGTCAAGGAAACCGGCAAGGTCATGCTGGTCAACTACCAGGACATCAAGAACCTCACCATCACCACCATCGACGCCGCGCCGTTCCTGCACGACGGCGGCTGGGACAGCACCCACCGCTACTTCCTCACAGCGGCCAACAACTCGAACAAGGTGGCGGTGATCGACTCCAAGGCGCGCACCCTCGCCGCGCTGGTGGACGTGGGCAAGACCCCGCACCCCGGGCGTGGCGCCAACTTTATCCACCCCACCTACGGGCCAGTGTGGGCCACCAGCCACTTGGGCGACGGCGGTATTTCGGTGATCGGCACCGACCCGATCAAGCACCCGCAATACGCCTGGAAACAGGTGGAAACCCTCAAGGGCCAGGGCGGCGGTTCGCTGTTTATCAAGACCCACCCCAACTCCCATCACCTGTACGTGGACACCACCCTAAACCCCGACGCCAAGCTCAGCCAGTCGGTGGCGGTGTTCGATATCAACCAGCTCGACAAGGGCTACACCGTGCTGCCGATCGCCGAATACTCGGGGATCAAGCAAGGCGCTCTGCGCGTGGTGCAACCGGAATACAACAAGGCCGGCGACGAGGTGTGGTTCTCGGTGTGGAACGGCCAGACCGAAGAATCGGCGCTGGTGGTGATCGATGACAAAACCCTGAAGCTCAAGCAGGTGATCAAGGACAAACGCCTGATCACCCCGACCGGCAAATTCAACGTTTACAACACCCAACACGACATTTATTGAGCCCCATCAACACGAGGTCCGCCCATGAAAAATATGCTCCTCGCACTGCTGGCTTGCAGCGCTGCGTTCAGCCTGCACCCGGCCCTGGCTCAAGACGGCCAAGCCCTGTTCAACAGTAAACCCTGTGTCGGCTGCCACACCCTGGACAGCAAGTTGGTAGGCCCGGCCATGAAGGAAGTCGCCGCCAAGAACACCGGCGTGAAAGACGCCGCCGCGACCCTGGCCAGTCATATCAAGAACGGCACCCAGGGTAACTGGGGGCCGATCCCGATGCCGCCGAACCAGGTCACCGATGAAGAAGCCAAGGTGTTGGCCGATTGGGTCCTGACCTTGAAATAACCACAAGGAGCACGCCATGAAAGCATCGATGTTCGGTTCGGCCATGGCGGTGCTCATGCTGATTCCCGCGTGGGCGACGGCGACACCCGACGCCGCCCGCCTCGAACACCTGCTGACTCAGGACTGCGGCGCCTGCCATGGCCTGCACCTGACCGGCGGCCTCGGCCCGCCCCTCACGCCCCAGGCCCTGGCCGGCCAACCCCGCGCCAGCCTGATCGCCACCATCACTTACGGTCGCCCAGCCCGCGCCATGCCCGGCTGGGGCCCACTGCTCAGCGCCGGCGATATTGCCTGGCTGGCCGACCGCCTGCTGCAAGGACGCCCCACCCCATGATGCGACCCGCCGTGTTCTCCCTGTGCCTGCTGCTCGGCGCTTGTGCCCAACCGACGCTGCGCGGCAGCGGTGATCTGGGCCTGGTGATCGAACGTGCCAGCGGCAGTGTGCAGATCGTTGAAAGCAGCGGCATGACCGAGCTGGCGCGCATCGAAGGGCTGGGCGATCTGTCCCACGCCTCGGCGGTGTTTTCCCGCGACCAACGCTATGCCTATGTGTTTGCCCGCGACGGCGGCTTGACCAAGGTCGACTTGCTGACCCAGCGCATCGCTAAACGCATCATCCAGGGCGGCAACAGTATTGGCGGCGCGATCAGCCAGGATGGCCGCCTGATTGCCGTGTCCAACTACCAGCCGGGCGGGGTCAAGGTGTTCGATGCCGTCACCTTGGAGCAGGTCGCCGACATTCCCGCCACGCCCCTGGCCAACGGCAAACGCTCGCGGGTGGTGGGCCTGGTGGACGCGCCGGGGCAGCGTTTCGTGTTCAGCCTGTTCGACACCGGCGAGATCTGGAGCGCGGACTTCAGCCACGGCAACACCCCGACCCTCACCCGTTTCACCGGCATCGGCGAGCAGCCCTATGACGCGCTGATCACCGCCGACGGTCGCTACTACATGGCCGGTCTGTTCGGCGAGGACGGCATGGCCCAGCTCGACCTGTGGCACCCGGAGCGCGGTGTGCAACGGGTACTCAAGGACTACGGACGCGGCCAGGCCAAGTTGCCGGTGTACAAAATGCCGCACCTGGAAGGCTGGGCCGTAGCCGACAACCAGGCGTTCGTGCCCGCCGTGGGCCAACACCAGGTGTTGGTGATGGACGCGCGCAGTTGGCAGCAGAGCGCCGCGATCGCCGTGGCCGGCCAGCCGATCTTCGTCACCGCACGGCCGGATGGGCGCCAGCTGTGGGTCAATTTCGCCTACCCGGACAACGACCGCGTGCAGGTGATCGACAGCGAAACCCACCAAGTGGTCGCCGACCTGCGCCCCGGCCCCGGCGTGCTGCACATGGAGTTCACCGGGCGCGGCGAACAGCTGTGGCTGTCGGTGCGCGACGGCGAGCAGGTGCAGGTCTGGGACCCGTATCGAATGACCTTGCTCAAGACCTTGCCGGCCTTGAGCCCCAGCGGAATTTTCTTCAGCACTCGTGCACAAAAAATGGGGTATTGAGATGGACCTTGATCGACTCAGCCAGCACTTGATCGAACGCTACCAGCACGGCATGCCGCTGTGCGCCGAACCGTACCGGGAAATGGCCCAGGTCTTGAAGTGCAGCGAGGCCGAACTGATGACCTGCCTGCAACGCCTGGAACTGGCCGGCGCCCTCTCGCGCGTCGGCCCGGTGTTCGAACATACCCGCGCCGGTGCCAGCACCCTGGCCGCCCTGGCAGTCCCGGCCGAACGCCTGGAACAGGTGGCGGCGCGGGTCAGCCAATACCCGGAAGTCAATCACAACTACGCCCGCGAGCATCACTACAACCTGTGGTTTGTGGTGACCGGCCCGCACCGTCAACATCTACAGCAGATCCTCGATGAGCTGGAACAAGACACCGGCCTGACACCGCTGGATCTGCCGATGCTCAGCGCCTACCGCATCGACCTCGGGTTCTCCCTGGGAGGGCATCCGTGATCGCGCCGCTGACCCAGGAGCAGATGCTCGACCTGCGCCAGTGCCTGGAGCGCGGTTTGCCACGGGTCTCGCGGCCTTACGACGCGCTGGCGGAGCAGATCGGTGCCCATCACGACCAGGTGTTGCAGCAAATGCAGCACTGGCATGAACAAGGCTTGTTCCGGCGCGTCGGGCTGGTGCTTAACCATCGCGCCCTGGGTTTTGTGGCCAACGCCATGCTGGTGCTGGATGTGCCGGATGCCTTGGTGGATAACGTCGGCCAGCGCCTGGGCCGCGCGCCGGGGGTGAACCTGTGTTACCAGCGTCCGCGCCGCCTGCCGCAGTGGCGCTATAACCTGTTTTGTATGGTCCACGGCCGCGAGCGGGCGGTGGTCGAGGCGCACATCGAGACGCTATTGGCCGAGCACCTGCTCAACGACCTTCCCCACCAGGTGCTGTTCAGTACCCACGCGTTCAAACAATGCGGCGGACGTTTTGCGCCGCCACCGTCGCAGGTGTGGGCCCATGGATGAACGGGATCGCCAATTGATCAATCGCCTGCAGCACGGCCTGCCCCTGGTGCGTCAGCCCTGGCAGTCAGTGGCGCAGGAACTGGGCTGCGCCCCCGGTGAGGTACTCGACCGCCTGCAGGCGTTGCTTGAAGACGGCGTGCTCACCCGGTTCGGCCCGATGTTTGATATCGAGCGCGTCGGCGGGGCGTTCACCTTGGCCGCGCTGGCAGTGCCCGAGGCGCGCTTCGATGCCGTCGCCGAGCAGCTCAACGCCCTGCCCCAGGTGGCCCACAACTACCGCCGCGAACATGCCTGGAACATGTGGTTCGTGCTGGCCTGCGCCAGCCCTGAGGAACTCGAAGCCACCCTGTCGCGCATCGAAACCCTGACCGGGTTGACGGTGCTCAACCTGCCCAAGGAGCACACCTACCATGTCGGTCTGCATTTCCCGGTCTGACAGCCCCCTGGCCCTGTGCCTGATCGCCCTCACCCAAGACGGCCTGCCGCTGCTGGAAGACCCGTGGGCGTGGCTGGCCGAGCAGTTGGGAATCAGCGTCGAGTCGACCCTCGACCTGCTCAAGCGCCTGCAAGCCGAGGGCGTGATCCGGCGTATCGCGGCGGTGCCCAACCATTACCGCCTGGGCTACCGGCATAACGGCATGACTGTGTGGGACGTGGCCGACGAGCAACTGCCACGCCTGGGCGAACTGATAGGCGCGCAGCCGTTCGTGAGCCACTGCTACCGCCGCCCCCGGCGCGCGGGCTGGCCCTACAACCTGTTCGCCATGGTGCATGGGCGCAGCCGTGAAGAAATCGACAGCTACCGCGAGCACCTGCGTTTTTTGCTTGCCGATGCCTGCCGCGCCGACGAGATGCTGGTGAGCAGTCGCATCCTGAAAAAAACCGGCCTGCGCTTGCCGCCGGCGCACTGAAAAAGGAATAGCCCATGCTGCGAATCAGTCAGTACTTGCGCACTTTGGCCGGCCAATGCCCGGCGCCGCGCGTCTCGGCCCCCGGCAGCAAGCGGCCGCCAGTGGTGATCTGGAACCTGCTGCGCCGGTGCAACCTGACCTGCAAGCATTGCTACGCCACCAGCGCCGACAGTGTGTTCCGCGATGAGCTGGACACCGCCACCGCGCTGCGGGTGATCGATGACCTGCACGAAGCCGGCGTGCGCGTACTGATCCTTTCCGGCGGCGAGCCGCTGCTGCGCGCCGATATATTCCAGCTGAGCGCCTACGCCCGCGACAAAGGCTTTTTCGTGGCGTTGTCCAGCAACGGCACGCTGATTGATGAGCGCAATATCCAGCAGATTGCCGACGCGCATTTCGACTACGTAGGCATCAGTATTGATGGCCTGGAGGCGACCCACGATGCCTTTCGCCAGTCACACGGCAGCTTTCAGCGCTCGTTGCATGGCATACGTCTGTGCCGCGAAGCCGGCATCCGCGTGGGCCTGCGGACCACCCTGACCCAGGACAACCACGCGCAGCTGCCGCAATTGCTCGCGCTGATGCGCGCTTACGACGTGCAGAAGTTCTACCTGTCGCACCTCAACTACAGCGGGCGCGGCAAGCGCAGCCGCCAACTGGACGCGCACCGGCAGATCAGCCGCGACGCCATGGCGCTGATTTTCCAGCAAGCCTGGGAGGACATCGAAAACGGCGTGGCCAGCGATTTTGTCAGCGGCAACAACGACGCCGACGCGGTGCTGTTGCTGCAATGGGTACATCGCCATCTGCCCGAGCATTACCCGCAGCTGGAGCACCTGTTGCACGGTTGGGGCGGCAATGCGTCGGGCAGCGGCATCGCCAATATCGACAACACCGGCGAGGTGCATCCGGACACCTACTGGTGGCAGCACTCGGTGGGCAATGTGCGCAACACCACATTCCGCCAGCTCTGGCTCGACCAACCCGACCCCTTGCTGCAGCGCCTGCGCGAATACCCGCGCCGCATCGGCGGCCGCTGCGCCGAGTGTCGCTGGCTGCCGATCTGCAACGGCAACACCCGTACCCGCGCCTGGGCCGATGGCGACCTGTGGGGCCCGGACCCGGGTTGCTACCTGAGCGACGATGAAATTGCCACGCGCTCGCCCAACCTGATTCCGTGCTCCACCCGGTGACACAACCGGGGCAGCGCTCCTGATGATCGACCAAGGATGTCCCATGCACACCACTGCCCTCCCCCCCAGCCTGCACAGCCCTTTGCACCCCGGTGAAGTCGCGCTGGTGGGCGCCGGACCCGGCGACCCACGCCTGCTTACCTTGCGTGCCTGGAGCCTGCTGATGCAGGCCGATGCCGTGGTGTTCGACCGGCTGATCAGCGCCGAACTGCTCACGCTGATCCCGCTCACCTGCGCCCGCCATTACGTGGGCAAGGCCAGCGGCCATCACAGCCTGCCCCAGGATCAACTCAACGAACTGCTGGCGGAACTGGCCGGCGAAGGCCAGCGCGTGGTGCGCCTCAAGGGCGGCGACCCGTTTATTTTCGGGCGCGGCGCCGAGGAGCTCGAATACCTGCTGGCGCGGGATATTCCGTGCCAAGTGGTGCCAGGGATCACCGCCGCGTCCGGGTGCAGCGCCTACGCCGGAATCCCGTTGACCCATCGCGATCTGGTCAACTCGTGCCGTTTCGTCACCGGGCACCTGCAGCGCGACGGTGCGCTGAAATTACCCTGGGCCAGCCTTGCCGAGCCGAGCCAGACCCTGGTGTTCTATATGGGCCTGTCGAACCTGGCGCTGATCGCCGAACACCTGGTGGCTGCCGGTTTGTCGGCGGATACCCCGGCGGCGCTGATCAGCAACGGTGCGCGCGCCGATCAACAGGTGGCCCGTGGCACCTTGCGCCAGTTGCCGACCCTGGCCGCCGACTGCGAACCCGGCGTGCCAACCCTGACGGTGATCGGCCAGGTCGTGGACCTGTTCGCCAGCGCCGCCCTGCACTTCCCGGCCAGCCTGGCAGCGCCGCGCGCAGCGGTGGCGGTATGAAACGCCTGCTGCTAGTGCCGCTGTTGTGGGCCAACGTCGCCAAGGGCACGCCAGCTGAGGATTACCGCCAGTACTGCGAGCAGTGCCACGGCCTCAACCGCATCGGTGCCAGCGGCCCGGCGTTGCTGCCTGAGAGCCTGGGGCGGATCAAGCCCGACGAGGTGCGCCAGGTGATACGCGACGGCCGACCCGCCAGCCAAATGGCCGGATTCGCCGCGCAATTGGACAGCGCGCGCATCGACGGCCTGGCGGATTTTCTGCAACAGCCGCCGGCATCGCCACCGACCTGGGATGCCCAGGCGATCCGCGCCAGCCACACCGTACTGGCGGACCTGAGCCAACTGCCGACCACCCCGCAGCACCACGCCGACCCGCTCAACCTGTTTGTGGTGGTGGAATCGGGGGATCACCACATGGACATTCTCGACGGTGACACTTTCAATGTGCTGGACCGCTTCCCCACCCACTTCGCGGTACACGGCGGGCCGAAGTTTTCCCCGGATGGGCGCTTTGTGTACTTCGCCTCCCGGGACGGCTGGATCAGCCAATACGACCTGCATAACCTCAAGCTGATCGCCGAAACCCGCGTCGGCCTCAACACTCGCAACCTGGCGGTGAGCAAAGACGGGCGCTGGGTGCTGGCGGGCAACTACCTGCCGGGCAATCTGGTGCTGCTGGATGCGCGTGATCTGTCGCTGGTCAAGATTCGGGACACCGGTTCGCGGGTCAGTGCCGTGTACACCGCACCGCCGCGCAACAGCTTTATCGTCGCGCTCAAGGATCTGAACGAGGTGTGGGAACTGGCGTATGCCGACGCGCAACCGCGCTTCGAGCCCCGGCGCATCCAGGCCCAGGACGTGCTCGATGACTTTTCGTTTTCTCCCGACTACCGACAGTTGGTCGCCACCTCGCGCAAGGCCGGGGGCGGCCAGGTAATCGACCTGGACAGCGGCGCGGTGGTCACCGATATCCCGCTGGCGGGCATGCCGCACCTGGGCTCGGGCACCTATTGGCAACGCGATGGGCACTGGGTGTTCGCCACACCGAATATCAGCAAAGGGCAAATCTCGGTGATCGACCTGAACACCTGGGCGCTGATCAAACAGATTCCCACCCTGGGGCCAGGCTTCTTTATGCGCAGCCATGTGAACTCACGCTATGTGTGGAGCGACGTGTTCTTCGGCCCGGACAACGACGCCATCCACCTGATCGACAAACAGACCCTGGAAATCTCCCACACCTTGCGCCCGGTGCCGGGCAAGACCGCCGCCCATGTGGAATTCACCCGCGACGGACGCTACGTGTTACTAAGCATCTGGGCCACGGACGGCGCGTTGATCGTTTACGACAGCCAAACCCTCAAGGAGGTCAAGCGCCTGCCCATGAACAAGCCGTCGGGCAAATACAACGTGGGCAATAAAATCGAATTCGCCGAGGGCACCTCCCACTAGGCCTGTTCGAACAACCCACACAGCTCATCCACCTGCCGGCGCCCGTCCGGCAGCACACACAGAAACTGCGCCGACAATTCGATCAGGCCGTCCCGCGCCCATTGCTCCAATAGCGGCCAGAGCGTGGCGAAATACTGGGAAAACACCAACCCGTAACGCCGCTCGATGGCCTGGATATCCAGTTCCAGGTCGCAGGCCAAGCGCTCCACCACGTATTCGCGCAACCCGTCGCCGACCTGGCGTTGCCAGCCCTGGCAGGTAGGGAGCTGGCCATTGTGCAGGGCTTGGGCGTAGGCCGGTTCGGTGCTGCTGTTTTGCGCGCACAAGCCGTCGATCTGGCTGATGGCGCCCAGGCCCAGGCCGATATGGTCGCAATAGCCGTGCAGAGTGAACCCTTCACTGGTGCGGCTCAGGCGGCCGCGCTCCTGGGCCTGAATCAGGTCGTCGTCGCCACGGGCAAACAGGCCCAGGCCGATGTAGTGGTAACCCGCCGCGCCGAGGCGCTCGAAGCACAACTGGCGCATTTCGGCTTTATCCGCCGCGCTGCATTGCGCCTGGGCAGGCTGGGCCAGATAACGGCTGGGCGGCCGGGCGTAGTCAAACACCTGCAGGCGGTCCGGCTCCAGGGCGATCAGGCTGGCGAGTTTGGTATCGAAGCTGGCGAGGGTCTGCCAGGCGCTGCCGTAGCCGAGATCGACGCTGACCGAACGGAAATCGAAAGTGCGCGCCGCATCGATCAAGGACTGGATCGGCGCAGGGTCGCGGTACCAGGCCAGGGCGTGCACCCCTTCGGCACGCGCGTCGGGCACGGCGATACAGACGTGGTTGAAGCCCAGGTCGCGCAGCAGACCCATGCCGGCCCAATCGGTGTGGTACGGGTCGAGGTCGATGCCGTAGTCACCGCGGCCAGGGGCGAGAAAATGAAAGCGCTCGCGCATGGTCGCCATCAGCGTTTGTACCGCGCCGATGCTCGCCGCGCCGCGCCACTGGAAGTACTCCAGCGGCTGGCGAGCGCCCAGGTGGCAGCCGACCAGTTGGATCTCTTGGGCCAGGCTGCGTGGGTACTCGTCACTCGGTGGGTTGGCCGGCCAATGCAGGGTCACGGCCAGCGGGCGTTGCCGTTGGCGGCTGGTGCGCAGGGCGCGCAACATATCCAGGGAGCCTATGCCGGGGTGGAAACGGCGGATATCGGCCTGGCCATTCAGGTCCAGCACGCCTGGACCGTGACGAGCGAGGGGGATGACAGTGTGCATGGCAGGCTCCGAATCAAGGGGCGGTGAGCCATTGTCCGGCGGCGGGCCTCGACGCACCTTGATGTGCATCAAGGGCCCTACCAGCTGAGGTAGAACATGCTCTTGGCCAACAGCACGATGGTGACCATATGCCCAAACAGGCTCAGGTGTACCCCGCGCAGGTAGCGCTCGCTGGCGCGGCCACGGCGCATAAGCAGTAAGGTCGTCACGAAATGCAGCAGCACACTGGCGGCCAGTAGCAGTTTGAGCGACAGCAACATGCCAAAGGACGACGCCGTAGGCGCGGCCAGCACCGGCAGGTATCGCAGCCAGACCATCCCGAGACCGGCACCGAACAGCACCAACAGCACCCACGGCATCAGCGCCCGGGCGCGGCGGCCGATGCCTTGTTCCACCAACACCCGCGCCCGGGCGGGCAATTGCGCCTGCACCTTGGCCAAAATCAGCACTTCGAAAAACACCGTGCCGATAAAGATCAGCGCCGCGAACAGGTGGGCCAACAGAAACAGCAGATAGAGCATGATGGCCTCACAGATCGCACCGGGATTGCAGTGTGGCGCGCGCGGCGGCGGGCCACCTTGATGCCGATCAAGTCAGCACCTGCCAGCCGTAGCACTCACCGCGCCGGCTCAGCGGGCTCCAGGCGAAATCCCAGGCGGACGCTGGCAATGGCGGTTGCTCAACGGCGGCGGGCGGCGTGACTTTCCAATCGAATACCCGCAGCGCGCGCCATGCCAGCACGATGCCCTCGGCCTGGCTGTGGTCGGTATTGATCCAACTCGCCGCAGCGGCGGCCATAAACGCTTCGATGGGTTCCTCATTGATGCGCGTGCGGTAGGCCGAGCCGAGCAACCAACGGCACACGTTCAGGTGGTAGGTCCAATCCGCGGCCGGCTGGTTGCGGTAGGCCCAGGTCATAAAGCTGCGAAACAGGTTCAGGCCTTCGGGCGGGTCGAGCTTGAGCAGCGCCGGGCAGATGTCGAACAGGCTGTGCCAGTACGGCAACAGACGCGCGTCCAAGTGGACAAAACAGCGGGCATTACTGGGGTATTGCGCAGGCGCCGGTGCTGCACGCAGGCGCAGGGCGCCGGCTGGTGATGGATGATTCATGCAACGCACTCACACTCGTGACGATAGAACGCCCCCTGGTCACAAGGGGCCCAAGGCACACGTCAGCAGGCGGGAGAAGCGCGGGGGTTGGCCGAGGGCCAGGCGTAGCGCGGCGGCGCTTTGTTGCGCTGGGCATGGGCTGCGCGCGGGGTTTGACCCAGGCCGAGCAGCCAGGCCAAGCCGATCAGGAACACCAGGGCGACGGTCAAGGCGGCGCACACCGGGCAGGCAAAGTAGTTCGAAATGTTGCTGGAAGCCGCGTCGCCCGACCCTTTATCGGAAAGTGGCGCCGGTTTGCCGTCCACCGAACAGAACGCCCCGCCGATTCCATTGAGCTGCTGGCCGAGCATCTGGCCATGGCTCAAACCGCACACGAACAGGTTCATCAGCACGCAGCAGTACAGGATCCAGGCGATCAGCGAACGGTCGGGCAGGCTCAATTTCATGGCCGCGACTCTACCATCCCAGCCGCCAACGGATGAAGCGCGACGCGCCCCTGTGGCAGAACGTCGCAGATTACGCAGGCCGGCGTGGGTTGGTAGACTTGCCGCCCTCCTCGTTTCTTACTTCAAATGCCTGCTTTTTCACGGCCTGATGGGTAGATCCAGCGCAATGCAGGCGTTTCACAGGATGCACAGTTGATGAGTACGTTATTCACCCGCCGCAAGGTCCTGACCGGTATGGGCTTGTTGGGCCTGGGCCTGCTGGCCGGTTGTGACAACAGCCCCAAACTGAACTTCAAGTACGGCAAGGACTTGAGCGACAAGATCATGGGCCGCACGTTCAAGCTCAAGAACACCGAGGGCGAGACGGTCACCCTCAGTTCCTATCGCGGCCTGATGCCGGTAGTGTTCTTCGGCTTTACCCAATGCCCGGCGGTGTGCCCCACCACCCTCGCCCGCGCGGCCCAGGCCAAGAAGCTGATGGGCCGCGACGGCGAGATCATGCAGGTGATCTTTATCACCCTGGACCCAGAGCGCGACACGCCGGAGATTCTCGACAAGTACGTCAAGGCCTTCGACCCCAGCTTCGAAGCGCTGTACGGCACCCCGGAAGAAATCGCCGTGGCCGCCAAGGAATTCGGCATCTTTTATGAAAAGATCCCGGCCGGCGACACCTACACCCTGTCCCATACCGCCACCAGTTTTGTCTTCGACACCCGTGGCAACCTGCGCCTGGGGCTCCAGGCATCCCTTACCGCTCAAGAGTGCGCAGAAGACCTGCTCACCGTCATGGAGGTCTGCTAATGACTGCCGTTCAACACCTCAAGCGCCTCACCCTCGGCCTGACCCTGCTGGGCCTCGCCGCCCACGCCAGCGCCCAGGTGCAGGTCAGCGACGCCTGGGTCCGCGCGACCGTCCCGGGCCAACCCGCCAGCGGCGCATTCATGACCGTCACCGCCGACGTCGACAGCAAGCTGCTGCGCGTGGCCTCGCCGGTGGCCACGGACGTGCAGATCCATGAAATGAACATGCAAGACGACGTGATGCGCATGGGCCCGGTGGACTCGGTGGCCCTGCCTGCCGGCAAAGCCGTCACCCTCGACCCCAATGGCTACCATGTGATGCTGATGGGCCTGACCGGCCAGATCAAAGAAGGCGACCCGGTGCCGCTGACCCTGACCGTGGAAAACGCCAAGGGCGAACAGCAAGCCGTTGAAGTCAAAGCCATCGCTCGTGGCGTGGACGGCATGGCCCCTAGCCATAAGCATTGATTGCACCCGTTCGGTTCGGGTTGGCTCACCTCAACCCGCCCATCAATCCACGATAAAGAGCTTCGCACCGTCCAGCGTCGATGAACGGTGCGCTTCCATCTCATTGCCCACCTGATAACTCATCCCGGCCGTCAACGTAAACCGACGCCCATCCGCCAGCTCGGTGTGCAACTCGCCTTCCAGACACAGCAACACATGCCCACGGGTGCACCAGTGATCCGCCAGGTACCCGGCGCTGTACTCCACCATACGCACGCGAGTCGTACCAAAGTACCCGGTGCGCCAGGTAGCGCTGCCGGTCACACCGGGGTAGATGACCGGTTCAACAGTGGACCAATCGGTGGTGCAAAACGGGACGGCGGTAAGATCCATGGGGGACTCGGTCGTGGGTTAGGTTGGCTTGAGGCTAACTGGCTGATTGGGGGGCGGGTAGACACAGATGGAGTGGTTTTGCGGCATACAGGCAAGCGTGCTTGTTATTCTGCTCCCCCATCTCCGAGGAGGCATGCTGATGCTGATCGACCCCGCTTACGTCTTGTTTGAGACCGACCATTGGCAGCTCAATCATCACCTGACGTCCAGGCTACCGGGTTACTTGATGCTGGGCGCCAAGGCGCCGATAGATTCTCTTGCCGACATGCCCGACGCCGCACTGGCCGAACTGGGGGGATTGCTGGCGAGAGCCCAGCGGATTATGCAGACGCAGTTGCGGCCAAAGTGGCTCTATATCAGCCGCTATGGGCATATGCCGGGCTTCCCGTTGCATTTTCATTTGATCCCGGTGTACGACTGGGTGGAAGACGCGTTCTGGCAGGATGAACGTTATCGGCAGTTGCAACGCTTTGGCTCGCATAACCCGACCCAACTAGTGACCGACGGGGCTGAGTTGACGCTATTTGTATGGCGCGAGTTCGGCGAGAGTCCGACGACGCCGGCGACTCAAGGACCGTCCGTCGCGCAGGTCATCAACCGCCTGCGCGCCTGTATGCGCGACTGATACCGACCTTTGCGTGAACTGACATAGCGGTGATGCAGGCGATCTGCATATGCGGTTACACGTCTATCTGGCAGTTTTCCGGTCTCTGGATACAGTTCAAATAAGACGTCTGGATATGGCCCGCATGAAACGCAAAGTTCGGATATTGATCGGTGTGGACAGCATTTGTGCGGGGAGAGTTTTGCCCGCAGGTGATTGGTGCGAGCGGCGGGTGTTGCTGGACAGGCTGAAAATTTATGAGAATTTTGACGCCTTGGATAAAGCCAGGGCTGAGCATAACGTCACGCTAGGCCTGATCAAACCTGCACGCCTCACCGCACTTCGCATTCAGAAATCAGCCTCGCAAGCATGGACTTCGGAGGAAATTGACAAGCTGCAATCAACCAGTGGTTGATCGTGAGCCTGATTTATCCGCCTAAGCCACAGAAAGAAGACGATCATCAAATAGCGTTGTTTTGAAGGGTAGGTGTTGAATGTCGAGCGAGGGCTTCAATTCCAGCGCGGCTTCAGCGATCAAACTGCGGTGGCAAAAACGGGCGTCCGCCTCATAACAGACCATACAAATCCGCTGCTGGGCTGCATTGCAAACCAGCTCGTTCAACACCGTGCCTTGGGTGCGGATATAAGCCCTGAACTCGCGCGCATAGGTTGTCCAATCACCGTCTTCCTTGTACTGCTTGCGTATGGGCTTTGGGCAGCCGAGCGACCGATTATGCTCATAAGCGATCCCCTGTGCGGCCAGATCCCGGGCAAAGGCATTTTTGGAAAAACCTTTTTTCCGCGATAACGGGTATTCACGCACATCCAGCACTCTGTCGATCCCGGCCTGCTTGAGTCGTGCAATGAATGCGTCGATGGTCAGTCCCTCGTAGCCTGCGGTGTAGAGGTTCATGCAGATTCTCCTAAGGCCTGCCGGCGCGATCAAATGGTAAAAAAACGCCGGGGCTATAACATCGGCTGAAATTGACGAGCCGTGGCGAGTGACGAGCGGAGCCAATCATTGCGTAACAAACCTATGGCCCTCGCTCATCAGGCCATCGGTTCAGCCAACCCGCTTCTTCATCGGGATACACGCCAACTGCAACCCCGACGGTGAGTGGTAAATGGCCTGTTCATCCCCGACATAACCACATGCTCGATAGAAACTCGCGGCGTTCAACGTCGCATCCAGCACCACCTCTTAAATCGCCAGTTCCCGCGCGAGACTTTCAAGGTGATCCAGCATCGCCTTGCCATAGCCACGCCCGGTGAAAGCGGGCAACACGAACAGCGCACCGATTTCGTTGTTGTCCAGGTCAAGCATGCCGGTGGCGACAGGCTCGTCGTTGAACCAGCCCAGATAAAACGATCTGTCCATCAGTGCGCTGTAGCCGTCCTCAGCGTTGCCACGCGTCCAGAGTGCCATTTGTTCAGCGGTGTAGGCGCCGACGCATTGGCTGCGGATGGCTTCGCGGCGGATGTCAAACGCGGCATCGGCATCGTTGAGGGTCGCGCATTTTATTTCCAGCATGAGGTACTTCCTTCATACGTATTCATACCCGCTCGGGTGAATGAATAACGGTCGCTATCCGTGCGTAGTTGGTAAGCCTGGTTTCGCCAATGGTATGCGGCGCGGGTTCAGTGATAGATGCGCTGACCGACACGCCGCCATCGGGGGCAAGCCCCCTCCCACATTGGTATCACGGTTACCGTCAGGTTTCACACTGCCTGCTTGACGTCGACGACCATGGCCAAAATCGTCGAAAAAGTATCCGTTACCATGCTTGACGCGAACAAGCCCCTTCCCATTTTTTGAGCCCTGTTCAGCGCAGAGGCCCAGCGAGGCCGCTATGATGTGGCCTTTCGCTCAATGTCCCAGGAAACACCCATGCCTGCCCTAACCCTGCGCAACGCCCTCCCCACTGATGCCGCTCGCTGCTATGCAATCGAAATCGCCGCCTACGAAGGCGACGAAGCCGCGACGCTGGAAAAGATCGCCACGCGCATTGCGCAGTACCCCCAGGGTTTTCTGATCCTGGAGGCGGATGGCGAGGTGGTGGGGTTTATCAACAGCGGCTGCGCCCATCAGGTGGTGATGTCGGACGAGGCGTTCAAGGAGTTGGTTGGCCATGCGCCCGAGGCGCCGAATGTGGTGATCATGTCGGTGGTGGTCGACCCGGCACATCAGGGCCACGGCTATTCCAACGTGCTGATGACCGAGTTCGTGCAGCACATGCGCGTCATGGGCAAACAGACGATTCATTTGATGTGCAAAGAGCAGCACGTGCCGCTGTATACGCGCATGGGTTACACCTATGTACGGCCATCGCCTTCGGATCACGGCGGGATGGCGTGGCATGAGATGGTGATGGCGCTGTAATCCAGGGAGGATCGATGATGACCGCACCGCGCATTGAAATCAGCGACCAACCCAACCCCGAAGCCGAGCGCATTCTGGGTGGCGGTCTGGCCGCGTTCAACGAGGCCATCACCGGTTACAACGACCGCGTGCCGCTCACGCTGTTGATCAAAGATCCGGACACCCAGCAAATCCTTGGCGGCATCAGCGGTAAAACCACCCTCGGCATGGCGTTCCTCGATCTGTTTCACCTGCCCGACTCACTGCGCGGTGCCGGGTTGGGCCGACAGTTGCTGCACGCTTTCGAGGATGAAGCCCGGCGCCGAGGCTGCCGGCAGGCGGTGCTGTATACCCTCAGTTTCCAGGCGCCGGGGTTCTACGAAAAACACGGGTGGGTGCGGTTTGGCGAGATCCCGTGTGACCCCGTCGGCAGTAGCCGGGTGTTCTTGTCCAAGACCCTGTGAACGCTGGCGTGACTTCACCAACTCCCCGACGCCCCGCCACCGCCGCTGGAACCGCCACCACCGGATGAACTGCTGCTGGAACTTGAACTCGAACTGGAGCTGCTGGAGCTTGACCCGCCACCCGACCCGGTCCCCGCGCTGCTTTGGATAAACACAAACAGCGCCAGAAACGATGCGATCGGCACCGCGATCAGCCAGCCCTGGGCGCCGTGCCCCAGCAGCAGCCCCGCCGCTGCGTAGATCGCCGCCACCGCAAACAATCGCAGCAGGAACCCGCGCGGGCTGTTCTTCCAGGAAGCCTTGATCAGCAGAAACAGCAGGACGTACAACCCCAGGACCACCAGGCCACCCAGCGGCCACGCCAGCCAATGGACATAACTGAGGTCCACAAACCGGTTCGCTATCACCACCCCGAGGATATAGGTCAACAGCCCTATCACAGCGTAGAAGGCTGCGCGCGCCAGCCACAATGCACCGAACGTCGCGCCGCCGATCAACAGGGTCAGCGGCACCACCAGCAGGTACATAGGCCATTCGCGGCCACCGGCAAAGATCGCCAATCCGACGGTAATCACCAGTGTGGCGATCAGCGCAGCGCGCCAACCTACCTTGCGCGCCGCGAGCAGCACACCAGCGATGGCGCCGAGGATAAATGCCAGCAACACTGCGATAGCGCCGGGCGCGATGGCCGAACCGGCGACCGCCGGCAGATCGCCGCCATCCACTAATGTGATCAGGTCATCGACCGCTTGTTGTATCCCTCCTGCATAGTCGCCCTGGCGAAAAGCCGGGGTGATATGTTCCGCGATGATGCGGTGCGCCAGCAGGTCGGTGACCGTGCCTTCAAGGCCGTAGCCCACTTCGATGCGCACCTTGCGATCGTCCTTGGCCACCAGCAACAGGATGCCGTCGTTAACGTCCTTGCGCCCCAGCTTCCAGGCGCGGAACAGTTGATTGGTATAGTCCTCAAGGTCCGCGCCGCCTAGGGTGGGCACCAACAGCACGGCGACTTGCGCGCCTTTGCGCTGTTCCAAGTCAGCCAACTGTTGCTTGAGACGGGCGGTAGTAGTGGCGTCCAAGGTATCGGTCAGGTCGATCACCCGCTGGTCCAAGGCGACGCCGATGGGAGAAGTCTCGGCGCGAACGGTCAGCAACAGGCTGGCACACACAAGCACCAGCAGACTCAAAAGTGTTTGCCGCAACCGACGCATCATATTTGTTACCTGAGGTTTCTTCCTGAAGACGCCGACTTTACTCCATCGGCGCTATAACGCGTGACCCAAAGCGCTTGACTATCTAAACTGGCCGCCAATAGCGATACGCCATAATCTTGAGATGCCCATGGATCTACGTCACCGCAACAACGTCAACGTCATGGGCAACGGGACCTCGACCCTGGTGTTCTCCCACGGTTTCGGCTGCAACCAGGCCATGTGGAACGACTTGGCGCCACCGTTTCTACAGCACTTTCGCGTAGTGCTCTATGACTTGGTGGGCGCGGGCCTGTCGGACCTGAGCGCGTTCGACAAGACCAAGTACGGCACGCTGGACGGCTACGCCCACGACTTGAACGAGATTATCGACGCCTATGCCGAGGGCCCGGTGATTCTGGTCGGGCATTCGGTCAGTGCAATGATCGGCACCCTCGCCGACCGCCTGGCGCCAGGGCGTATCGCGGCCCATGTGATGATCGGCCCGTCGCCGCGCTATATCGATACGGACGGTTACGTGGGCGGTTTCAAGCGCAGCGATATCGATGAGCTGCTCGACACCCTCGACAGCAACTACCTGGGCTGGTCCAGCGCCATGGCCCCGGTGATCATGGGCGCGCCGGGGCAACCGGCACTCAGCGACACCCTGACCGACAGCTTTTGCCGCACCGAGCCGGATATCGCCAAGCACTTCGCACGGGTGACGTTCACCTCGGACAACCGCCAGGACGTGATCGGCCTGACCACCCCGGTGTTGATCCTGCAATCGAGCGACGACCTGATCGCCCCGGTGGCGGTGGGCAAGTACCTGCACAGCGTGATGCCCAACAGCACGTACTGCCTGGTGGACAACGTCGGCCACTGCCCGCATATGAGCGCCCCCCAAGCCTGCGCGGCGGCCATGCAGGGTTTCCTGGCGCCGTGGACGGCCACCCGTGCCGGCTGAATTATTCGACAGCGCCGCGTGTGCCCTGGCCGTTACCGGCGAAGACGGCACGATCCTCAAGGCCAATGCGCGATTCGGCGATTGGCTGGGGTTCAGTATTGCCGAGCTGTGCACGCGCAGGTTCCAGGACCTGCTGACCATGGGTGGGCGAATTTTCCACCAGACCCATCTGGCCCCTATGCTGCGCATGCACGGCAGCGTCACCGAAGTGAAACTGGACATCCTGCACCGCGATGGCCACAAGGTGACGGTGCTGCTCAACGGCAATAAACGCCAGCAGGCCGATGAGGTGGTCTACGACCTGGCGCTGTTCGGCACCACCGACCGCGACAAATACGAACGCGAACTGCTGAACGCCCGCAACCTGGCCGAAGCGTTGCTGCAGGAAAAAACCTCCACCGAACTGGCCTTGCAGAATGCCCAGGCGGAGCTGAAGCAGGCCTACGCTATCTCCCAGCGACGTGCGGTGTTCGCCGAACAAATGATGGCGATCGTCAGCCACGACCTGAAAAACCCGCTGACCGCGATTCGCATGGCCTCGGACTTTCTCAGCCGCAACGAGCGCACCGTCAAGGAGCGTCAGCTGTTGGGGCATATCGGCCAATCCTCAGAACGCGCCCAGCGCATGATCGCCGACCTGCTGGATTTCACCCAGGCGCGGGTCGGCCACGGCATCGTGATCAAAGCCGCGCCACTGGACCTGCACAACGTGATTCATCGCGCGGTGGATGAACTGCGTGTGGCCTTCCCCAAGGCCACCCTGGTGCATTGCACCGAAGGCGCGGGCGAGACGTGCCTGGACGCCGACCGCGTGCAGCAAATCATCGGCAACCTGGTGGCCAACAGCGTGGCCTATGGCGATCTACAGCAGCCCATCACCATCACCTCGTGCCTGGACAATGGCGCAGGCGCGGTATCCGTGCATAACCACGGCGCGCCGATCCCTCAAGTCTTGCTGGCCGGGCTGTTCGAACCCATGACCCGCGGCACCGACCAAGGCAGTGATGTGCGCAGCGTAGGCCTGGGTTTGTACATCGTGCGCGAATTGGCCAAGGTGCATGGCGGCGATGTGACGGTAAGTTCCTGCGCGACCGCCGGCACTACGTTTACGGTGACGTTTCAGAACACGTAGGCGTTGCCCTGCATGACCGGCTCGACACTGCCGGTCAACACCACTGCGCCTTGCCCGTCCCAATCGACCCTGACCGTGCCGCCATCGCATTGCACCTGCACTCTGCTGTCCAGCAAACCACGGCGGATACCATTGACCACTGCCGCACAACAACACGTTCCCGAGCCCAACGGCACGCCGCCGCCGCGCTCCCAGATACGCAGGCGGATGTGGCCACGGTTGAGCACCTGGACGAAATGTACGTTGGTTCCCGCCGGGAATAATGGATGCTGCTCCAGCTCCGGGCCCGCAACGGCCGGGTCGACGGCGAGGATATCCGCCACGAAAAACGTGCAATGCGGATTGCCCATGCTGCACGCCGCCGGGCGCCCTTCGAGCGGTAAGTCAAGGGTGTCCAGGGCTTCGGCCAACGGTACTGCTGCCCAATCCAGCGACGGCGGCCCCATGCTTACCGACACCCGCCGCCCTGCCTCGCGCGCGCAAGTGAGCAAGCCGCGATCGGTCCGCAGCACAATCGAGTCACTGCCGGCTTCATGCATCAAACGGTCGGCCACCCCTCGCGTCGCACTGCCGCAGGCTTGCAAGGCCGTGCCATTGGCATTCCAGAATTTGACGCGTGCGGCGGCGTCATCGCAGTCCAGCAGCACGGCCAGTTGATTGAAGCCGATGCCGGTATGACGATTGCCCAAACGCCGAGCGATCTGCGCGGTAATGGGGTCGTCCAGACCCCGGCGGTCGATGATGATGAAGTCATCACCCAGGGCGTGCATTTTCACGAAAGGTAGAGTCACGGGCTGTCCTGAGGTCGACCGCAGAGGGAACCTGAGGATACCCTGAAGCCGCCGCCTTGACCTATTGAAGGACCGAACCATGCTTATCGTCTTCAGCGGATTGCCCGGCACCGGCAAGACCACCCTGGCCTATGAACTGGCGCGGCGGCTCAACGCGGTTTACCTGCGGATCGATGTGATCGAGCAGGCCATTCGCGATGCCGGGGTGCTGGCGGGCGATGTGGCCAGCAGCGGTTACGGTGTGGCCAATGCCGTGGCGTTGAGCAATCTGCGCTTGGGCCATTGTGTGATCGCGGACGGTGTCAACCCCGTGCGGGAAAGCCGCGCCGCTTGGCAAACGGTGGCCCTGGCGGCGGGCGTCGAGTTAGTGGACGTACAGGTGATTTGCTCTGACCGACAAGAACATCAACGCCGGGTTGAATGCCGTACGGGGGATATCCCCGGCCTGACGCCACCCACCTGGCGGTCGGTGATGGCCCATGAGTACGAAGCCTGGGCGCAGGCGCCATTGAGCGTTGACACGGCGAACCTATCGGCAGCCGAGGCGGTTGAAAGGCTGCTCGCTCATCTGGGGCGATAAGTGGAATCGCGCTGGTGTTTTTGGGGTTGCTGCGCAACCCAGCGCGGGGCAAGCCCGCTCACCCCATAAAGCCACCCTAAGCACGCTTTTGCCGTGAGCTTTTAGGTGGCGAGCGGGCTTGTGGAATCGTCGCACCGCCCGCGCGAGGGCGCGAAGCGGCCCTGTATCAGAGCACGCTGCCCATCGCCTTCATCAGCACCGGGTCGCGCCCGTAGATATCCGGCGCGTACACCAGCCCGCCTTGACGATCCACTTCCACGGTCCAGTAACTCAACAGCACCGGCACGGGAGTGGCCAGGCGGAATTCGTGGGTCACGCCGGTGGCCAGCAGTTCGTCGGTGCGAGCGCGCTCGGCAGGACTGACCAGCAGGTCGCGCAGCAGCAACGGTTGTTCAACCCGCACGCAGCCGGAGCTGAACGCGCGCGGGCCCTTGGTGAACAGCGGCTGGCTGGGGGTGTCGTGCAGGTACACCGAGTAGGGATTGGGAAAGCGCATCACGATTTTGCCCAGCGGATTGCGCGGACCGGCTTCCTGGCGCAGCAGGATATTGCCGGGGCGCGCCCAGTCGATCTGGTCCGGCGTCAGCGGGTGGCCTTCGGCATCGAGCACTTGAAGGTTCTGCTGGCGCAGGTATTCGGGGTTGAGGCGAATGGCCGGGAGCTTGTCCTCGCGCATGATAGTGGGCGGGATGGTCCAAGTGGGGTTGAGGGTCAAGCGGGTGATGCGCGACTTGAGCAACGGTGTCTGGCGCTCGGCGCGCCCCACCTGCAGACGGGTTTGCCACACGGGAATGCCGCTCTGGTACACGCTCAGTTGCGCAGCAGCGACGTTGACCAGCACGCCTTCGGGTTCCAGGTCCTGGGCCAGCCAGCGGAAGCGTTCGAGGTTGATGCGCAACTGCTCGCGCCGTACCGCCGGGCTGATATTGAGTTCGGCCACGGTGCCGGCGCCGATCACGCCATCGGCCTGCAATGAATGGCTGAGCTGAAAGGCTTTGACCGCGTCTACCAGTTCCGCGCGGTACTGCTTGCCGCCCCCCTTGGGTTCAGCGGCCAGGTAGCCGCCACTAAAGAGACGCCGTGCCAGCTCCGGTACTCGCGCGTCTTCCATGCCAGGGCGCAACAACGGGCCGCTGCCCACCGGGTCCCAATGGGGCAAGGGTTGCTGACGCACGCTGGCGTAGGCATTGCGCAGGCTGCGGTAGAGGTCGGCGCTGGGACGCGCCTGGTCGAAGGCTTGCGCCATGTCGTGCAGGCCCAATGCAGCGAAGGCCAACACCTCGGCATTCGGATCGCCGCTCGGCGGCTGCGCGTGCCACAGCGGCTCGAAGCGCGATTGCTGCAAGCGCCCGTAGTGCAAATCCTGTAGGGCTTGCAGATAGTGGCGGCTGCTGTCGATATCGCTGCACAGCACGTTGGCCGTGGCATCTACGGTTGGCAGGCTATAGTGGGAAGGGTCCAGGCCGTCGTCGGCGAGCAATTGCAGTTGGGCATGCAAGGCTTGGCGACGGGCTTCGTCGGACCACAACGCGACATCGCCCTGCTGCTGATAAAAGGCTTGCAAACGCAGTTGCGCGGCGGCGTCGATCTGCGGCGCCAGGCCAGGGCAGACACTGGGCAACTGCGCCAGCGCCTGTTGCACGGGGGCCAGGTCGATCGGCGCCGGCGTGGTCACCGGCAAGGGTTCAACGGGCAGCGCTTCGGCCGTGGCGACCAGTGGTGCAACGAGCAAGCAAATGCTCAAGTAACATGCGTGTTTTTTGAACAATGCCTTAGCTCCAATCCACAGTGGGGGAAGTACTGTAGATGCTGACTTTTATGTGCCGCCTCGGCCTGATCACCGCAAGCCTGGCTGTGTTGAGTACATCCGTGCTCGCCGCCGACGGCAACGTTCCTTCCTTGTATAGCAGCCTGGCGCGCTCGGCTCCAGAACTCAATCCTACTGTGCTGAAAAGCGCCCTGAACGCCGTGCAATGCGCGGTCAATAATGGCGAAGAACGTTCCGAGCGCCTGGCCGTGATCGATTATTCCCAACCTTCGACCGCGCGTCGCCTGTGGATCTTCGACCTGCGCAAGAAAACCCTGCTGCTGCGCGACCTGGTGGCCCACGGCGCCAAGTCCGGGGAAAACTTCGCCACGCAGTTCTCCAACCTTGAAGGCAGCCATCAATCCAGCCTGGGCCTGTTCCGCACCCAGGAGAGTTACTTGGGCACCCACGGCTATTCGCTGCGCATGGATGGCCTGGAGCCAGGCTTCAATGACTCGGCCCGCGACCGCGCCATTGTGATTCATGCCGCCGACTACGTCAGCCCGCTGTGGAGCAAGCGCGAAGGCCGTATCGGTCGCAGCCAGGGTTGCCCGGCCGTCCGCCCGCAAGTGGCGCGTCAAGTGGTGGACAAGCTCAAGGACGGGCAGTTCATGTTTTCGTGGTATCCCGACCAGCGCTGGTTGAAGTCCTCGACCTACCTCAATTGCAAACCCCAGCAGGTGGCCAGTAGTCGTACAATCCGTGGCGGTTAGCCTGTCCCCACCGATTAGAGAGAGCACTCAATGCTTCTACATAAGTCCACCTGGATCGAGATCGAGCAGTTTCTACAGCGCAGCCGCACGGTGGTGGTGCCCATCGGTTCCAACGAGCAACACGGCCCCACCGGCCTGCTGGGCACCGACTGGATGTGCCCGGAAATCATCGCCCATGAAGCGCAACGGCACGCCGATCTGCTGATCGGCCCCACGTTCAATATCGGTATGGCCCAGCACCACCTGGGGTTTCCCGGCACCATCTCGCTGCGCCCTTCCACTTTTATCGCTGCGATTGGCGACTGGGTGCGTTCGCTGGCCGGGCATGGTTTCGAGAAGATCCTGTTCTTGAACGGCCATGGCGGCAATATCGCTACCATCGAAGCGGCCTTTTCCGAGTTGTACGCCGAAGCCAGCTTTGCGCGGCGCCCGGCCGGGTTCGCGCTGAAACTGGTGAACTGGTGGGATCTGGAGGGCGTCAACGAGCTGGCCCAGCGTCAGTTCCCGGTCGGCCATGGCAGCCACGCCACACCGTCGGAAATTGCGGTGACCCAATGGGCCTATCCGGACGCAATCAAGACGGCCGAGTACTCGCCACAAATTGCCAACACCGGGCCAATCCGCGAAGCCCTGGACTTCCGCGCGCGCTTCCCCGATGGCCGCATGGGCTCGGACCCGGCACTGGCGACGGTGGAAAAAGGTGGGGAGTTGGTGGCGTTGGCTGCTCAGGGGCTGATCAAAACGGTGGGCCACTTCGCTGACGAAGCCAAACCGTAAATCGCCCTTGGTGAGAGGGGCCAAGCCCCTCTCATCGCCGTCATCGGGTTATTGGCATTCCTTGGCCGCTATCTCCAGCCGCGACGGGGTAATGGTCGATGCCAGCGGCTTGCGCTCATACAAAAACACCTTGGCGCCCTCCCCGGCCTTATAGGCTTCCAGCACATCGTCGGCAGCAATCTTGCTGGTCAACACCACTTTGGCGTGACGGGAATTTTGCGTGACCGTGGAAGAGATCCCGTGTTTTTCCAGCTTGGGCAGCACGCACTGCATATAGCTTTCAGGCGCCTTGGTGGTCTGCAAGGTCAAGCTCGGGGTGTTGGGTGCGGAAACGCATCCGGCCAGTAACACAGAAGCGAAGGCCGTGGCCGGTACGAAAAAAGAGCGCATGAAAAAATCCTGACGATAACAATAAAAGTTCATATCAACCCGCACGAATCAGGGCCTTGAGCGACGCGTCGAACTGCTTGAGGGCATCGAGCTGCACATCGCGCTGCTGTTCGATCTGCGCGGCAATCTCCGGTGCAGCCTTGTCACGCACCCACACCGACGGCACTTGCCGCTGCACCGAGCCTTCGGCTTTGGCGATGTATTGCAGGTTGGCGTCATAGAACCGCGCCACAAACCGCGCTTGGACCTGGTCATTGCGCGGTGTGAGCAACTGATTATGGGTGTCGAGCATCACCACCACATCGGGATGGGCTTGTACCAAGGCGTCCAGAGTGTCGTAAACGGTGACCGAGACAAAACTGCCCTGTAGCGAATGCATCAACCAGTCCATGGCCAGCTCCGGGTCGGAACTGTTGACGAACGCCGCACGGATGCGTGAGTCGAGGGCACCCTTGGCGCCATTCAAGGCCATGTCGTGGTAGCGTTCAAGGTAGCTGAGGTTGTCGCGGGTGTAGTCGCTCAGCAAAACACCCACCGACTGCGTAGGCTGCAGAGAGTCTACGCTAGCGACGATCGGTAGCAAATGGCCTGTACGCAGATCACCTGCGATTGCCGAGTTGTTGAGCAAGGCAGTGCCGAGCATCAGCAACATTGAACACAGTTGAATTAAAGTCCTCATCGCGCATTTCCCTGAACGGCGTGTCGATGGGGCAATTTTGCGCTTATGCGGCAAAAACAGAACTTGCGTTACGTGATGGTGACTATTATCTGAACCGATAGTGCACCGATAAAACTATAAGGACTATTCCATGAAGCCCCACCAGAAAACCTTCGACCGCATCCGCGAAGCCGTCCTGCCGGAGTTTCGCGATCGGGTCGCCGATTACCTGGCCGAGTACGAGCAGGTTCTGCAGGATAAGACGGTGGACGCCGACCGGTTCCAGGCCAGCGCCCACCAACTGCGCGGTTACCTGCGCGGTTTGAACACCACGCGGGTGCTGGGCATGGCCGATTGGGAAGACCTCGACCGGCGTGCCGCGCAATTGACCGAACCGGCTACAGCGCCGGACGTGGCTGATTGACCCATGCCTGTACCGATGGGCGTTGCCATTGGCGCTGCGCATACGCCACCAGCTCGGCAGGCATCGAGTCACCGTTGAGGATCAAGCGGTTGAGCATCACTGCCAGATCTACATCGGCAATCGACCACTGGCCGAATAGATAATCCGGATTACCCGCCAGCAGCGCCTGGGCCGCCGCGATCAGTTTGGCCGCGGCCGCTTCGGCCACCGGCGACAACGGCGGCATCTTCTGCCCGCAAAACACCACCAGCGTCGAGCGCTCCTGGCGAATCGGCAGTAAATCGCTGCGCAACCATGCCTGCACTTGGCGCGCCTTGGCCCGCTGCTTTGGGTCGGTCGGGTACACCGGCGTGTGCGGGTAGACCTGATCCAGATACTCCGTGATCGCGGAAGACTCCGATAATGCAAAGTCACCCTCAACCAGGGTCGGCACCCGTTGCGTCAGCGACAACCGGGTGTAATCGGCTGCCTGGTTCTGCGCAGCGTCCAGGTCCACGGGAATGGTGTCAAAAGCCAGGCCTTTTTCCCGCAGGGCGACGAACACCGACATGGCGTACGGACTGGTGTAGAGCGAATCGACATAAAGACGCAGCGGTTCGTGGTGCATGGCGATCTCCTTGAAATAAAGCCCTACGCTACGAGATCGGCGACGATAAAGACAATGCAGGCTTTTTATGGGGGCATTCCCGGCAGGAATAGCACTTAGCCGGCAAAGCCTCCTGCGTCCAGAAACGTCTGTTCCTCCGCGGTAGTGACCCGCGCCAGCACGGCATTGCGATGGGGGAAACGCCCGAAGCGCTCGATGATGCGCGCGTGTTCCTTGGCCCAGTGATAGGTGCTCGCGTCCAGGTGCTGGTTGAGGTCCAGGGAGCGTTGCTGGTCGGCAGGGTCTTCGGAGTGTTCAAACGGCAAGTAGCAGAATGCCCGCAGGGCCGGCTCTACCTGCTGATCCAGGCCGGCGTCGAGCAGACGCTCTGCATATAGCCGTGCCAGCGGGTCGGTGGCGAACATATGCGCCGTGCCGCGAAAGGCATTGCGCGGGAATTGATCAAGCAGAATCAGCAAGGCCAGCGCACCTTCCGCTGAATCGAGCCAGCCCTCCAGCTCGCGACGAGCGGCTTGCAGATGGGTCGCGTAGAACCTGTCGCGGAATGTGGCATCGAAGGTGTCGTTCTTGGCGAACCAGCGTTTGGGGCCCGCGGTTTTCCAAAAATCAACAACGCTGTGGGGAGTATGGCTGGCTGTTGCGTCATGCAGGGTCACGGTGTCGGCCTCCAGTGAGGGTTGAGCGAATACCGCAGAAGGTATCAGAAGCAGGACGCTGCGTACCTGAATGTTATAGGATAACACTCCGCTTATCTCTACCCTGCGACCCTAGCCCATGACCGACGCCCCTCCCCTGCGCCAACGCCTGCTCTCCATCGACGCCCTGCGCGGCTTGGTGATTCTATTTATGTTGCTCGACCATGTACGCGAGACCTTCTTACTGCACCGCCAGGTCGGCGACCCCATGAACATCGACAGCACTGAGCCGGCGCTGTTTATCAGCCGTACCCTCGCCCACCTGTGCGCGCCGGTGTTTGTGTTGCTGACCGGGCTGTCGGCATGGTTGTACGGTCAGAAGTACCAGGGACGGCACGACGTGTCCGCGTTTCTGTTCAAGCGCGGGCTGTTTCTGGTGGTGCTGGAATTCACCTTGGTCAACTTCGCCTGGACCTTCCAACTGCCGCCCAGCGTGATCTACCTGCAGGTGATCTGGGCCATCGGCGTAAGCATGCTCGCCCTCAGCGCGCTGGTGTGGTTGCCGCGCCCGCTGTTGATCGTGTTCGCGCTGCTGCTTATCGCCGGGCACAACCTGCTCGATGGTGTGCACTTTGCGCCAGGCTCGGCGCTGCAAACCCTATGGTCGATGCTGCATGAGCGCAGCTGGATCGATGTCAGCGACAACCTGCACCTGCGCGTCACCTACCCGGTGTTGCCGTGGATCGGTGTGATTGCCCTGGGTTACGGCCTGGGACCGTGGTTTGCCAATGCCACGCCGCCCGGCACCCGTCAGCGTTATCTGCTACTGGCGGGCGTGAGCGCGCTGGTGGGGTTTGTGGTGTTGCGCACCATCAACGGCTACGGCGAAAAGCCGTGGCAGGCGTATGACGCAGGCGTGCAAACGATGATGAGTTTTTTCAATGTGACCAAGTACCCGCCTTCACTGTTGTTTCTGGCGTTGACCCTGGGCATAGGCCTGCTGCTGTTATTGGCGTTTGAACGCGCTGGGCATCGACGCTGGATCGGCGTGTTGGCGGTGATGGGTTCGGTGCCGATGTTCTTTTACCTGCTGCACCTTTATGTGCTGAAGGTGTTGTATATCGCCTGTGTCGCGCTGTTCGGTCTCAACCATGGCAACTACTTCGGCTTCGACTCTGTGGGTGCAGTGTGGCTGCTGGCGTTGATGTTGCCCCTGGCGCTCTACCCGCCCGTGCGCTGGTTCGCCAGGCTCAAGGATCGCCGCCGCGACCTGGCCTGGCTTAAGTACCTTTGAGCTTAAGTACCTTTGATCCGACACAAATCTGGGCGGGGGCAAGCCCCCTCCCCATTCAAGCCAACTCGGCACGCAATTGGCGGGCGGCGGCGACCATATGAATCAACGCCGCCTCCGTCTCCGCCCAACCCCGCGTTTTCAAGCCGCAATCGGGGTTGACCCACAGCCGCTCGGCGGGGATGCGCCGAGCCGCCTTGCGCAGCAGGTTGGCCATCTCCGAAGCATCCGGCACGCGAGGCGAGTGGATGTCATACACGCCCGGGCCAATCTCGTTGGGGTAATCGAAGGCTTCGAAAGCCTCCAGCAGTTCCATGTCCGAACGTGAGGTTTCGATGGTAATCACATCGGCATCCATGGCCGCGATGGACTCGATCACGTCGTTGAACTCGCTGTAGCACATGTGCGTGTGGATCTGGGTTTCATCGCGCACGCCAGCGGCACACAAGCGGAACGCTTCGGTGGCCCAAGCCAGGTAGGACTGCCACTGCGCCTGACGCAACGGCAAGCCTTCACGGAATGCCGCTTCGTCAATCTGCACGATGCGGATGCCCGCGGCTTCCAGGTCCAGCACTTCATCGCCAATCGCCAGGGCCAGTTGCCGAGCCTGCGCTTCGCGGCTCACGTCTTCGCGCGGGAATGACCACATCAGCATGGTCACCGGGCCGGTCAACATGCCTTTCATTACCTTGCGGGTCAGGCCCTGAGCGTAGCGGATCCACTCGACGGTCATGGCGTGCGGACGGCTCAGATCGCCGACAATCACCGCCGGCTTCACGCAACGCGAACCATAGCTCTGCACCCAGCCAAAACGGGTGAACGCATAGCCATCCAACTGCTCGGCAAAATACTCGACCATGTCGTTACGTTCGGCCTCTCCGTGTACCAGCACGTCCAGCCCGAGGTGTTCCTGCACCTCGACAGCGTGACGAATCTCACTGTGCATGGCTTCGACGTATTCGGCTTCACTCAACTTGCCTTGCTTGTAGGACTGACGCGCCAGGCGAATCGACGCGGTCTGCGGGAATGAACCGATGGTGGTCGTGGGAAACAGCGGTAGATTCAGGCCGGCGCGCTGTTGCTCGATACGCTGGGCAAACGGCGACTGGCGCTGGCTGTCCCTGGCGGTGATGGCCGCCACGCGCGCCTGCACCGCCGGTTTATGGATACGTGGCGACGCCGCGCGAGCGGCCTGCACGGCGCGACTTTCAGCGAGCGCGTCGCGTACGTTGGCGGCGTCGGGTTGGTCGACTGCCTGGGCCAGCACGGCCACTTCGGCGCATTTCTGTACCGCAAATGCCAGCCAACTTTTCAGCTCGGCATCAAGTTGGTCTTCACGGCCAAGGTCCACCGGGCTGTGCAGCAACGAGCACGACGGCGCCACCCACAACCGATCGCCAAGCCGTTCGTGGGCGTGCTGCAACGTTGCCAGGGCTTTTTCCAAGTCGCAGCGCCAGACGTTGCGGCCGTTGACCACGCCCAGGGACAACACTTTGTAAGCCGGCAAACGGTCGAGGATGGTCGGGTATTGCTCCGGCGCACGTACCAGGTCGATGTGCAGGCCGTCCACCGGCAGGTTGGCGGCCAGGCCGAGGTTTTCTTCCAGGCCACCGAAGTAGGTGGCGAGCAGTTTTTTCAGCGGGTCGCGCTGGATTTGGTTGTAAGCGCGTTCGAAAGCGTTTTTCCACGCCTGCGGCAGGTCGAGCACCAGGATTGGCTCGTCGATCTGTACCCATTCCACACCCAACTCGGCCAGGCGCTGGAAGATCTGGCCGTACAGGGGCAACAGGCGGTCGAGTAAATCGAGCTTGTCGAATTCGCCGCCCTTGGCTTTGCCCAGCCACAGGTAAGTCAGCGGACCAATGATCACTGGCTTGACGCTGTGGCCCAGCTCGCGGGCTTCCTTGACCTCATCGAACAACTGATCCCAGCCAAGGTGGAAGTGCTGGTCGGCGCTGAACTCAGGCACAAGGTAGTGGTAGTTGGTGTCGAACCACTTGGTCATTTCCTGGGCGTGGGCACCGCCGCAGCAACTGTCGCTGACACCCCGGGCCATGGCGAACAGGGTATGCAGCGTGGCCTGGCCATCGGCAGGGCGAAAGCGCTCGGGGATCACGCCGAACATCAGCGAGTGGGTCAGCACCTGGTCGTACCAGGCAAAATCGCCGGCCGGCAACAGCTCGATGCCCGCCTGTTTCTGCACATCCCAATGGGCCTTGCGCAGGTCGCGGCCAACGGCAAGCAGGCCGGCTTCGTCGAGTTCGCCCTTCCAGAATGCTTCCTGGGCTTTTTTCAATTCACGATCGCGTCCAATGCGTGGAAACCCGAGGGAATGTGCGACTGCCATGACGTGCAACTCCAATGCCGTAAGTGATGGCAGGCATTGTCGGCAGACACTGATCGTGAAACAAACTCATTTTATTCTAGATGATCACGAATATAGCTCATGATCAGATACTGGCCATTAGCAACTCAGCAAGCCCTCCTTGAGCCCTACCGCCATCACCTCTTGCGCCGAAACATTGAGCCACGCCTCCACGCCTGGCTCGCCAACCGACGCCAGCCAACGCCCGACCATCTGATACCCCAACGCATACCCCAACCACCGAGGCTTGTCGCCAGTGCCGAAAAACCAGGCGCTATGGTCGTAATACCGCGCCTCAAGTTCACCCATCGGCACAGGCGCGGTTTGCAGCGCTTCAAGGCTGAACGCCCGCTCCCAGGGTTCCGCTGCGCTGCCCAACAGATGCGCCACGAACTGTCCCGCCAGCCCTTCGCTGACCAGCGCTTCTCCCAACGTCCAGCCGTAGCCGGGACCGGCCATGCGCAGGCAGTGATGCACCTCGTGCACAATGTGACGTTGCAGCGCGCCGTTGTGGAGGCTGTCGGCAAAGTGCGGGTTGTCGGGGTCCAGGGTCATGGAGAACATCGTGCTGCGGTAGGCCCGTCCGACCAGACCCAGTTCGGCAAGGGTTTCGCCGGGCAGACGCTGGATCAGTACGTCGAGTCGCGGCGGCGGCATCCAGCCAGCAATCGCGCGGTAAGCACTTTCGAATGTCGCGCTCACCTCGCGGCGACACTCGGCCAAGGAGCCCGAGGCTTCCAGCCAGTGCAGTGTCCATGCATCCATTCTCACCTCTCGTCGTCCTGAATCGGTTCCATCATCGAAGGGGCCCATCATACTGACGGCCTGTCATATTGGCAGGCCAGATTAAACGGGGGCGGCAAAATCCGCCCACTAACCTTTCGATCTGTTCCAAGTGCGGGCACAATGCGTGTCCTTTTTTGGCAGGCACCGCCGCAGGCTCTGAAAAATGATCAAAACGCCGTACTACCTCATCGATAAACAGAAGCTTCTGGTCAACATGCAGAAGATCGCCTACGTGCGCGAGCAGTCCGGCGCCAAGGCGCTGTTGGCGCTCAAGTGCTTTGCGACCTGGTCGGTGTTCGACCTGATGCAGCAATACATGGATGGCACCACGTCGTCGTCGCTGTATGAGTTGAAGCTCGGCCGCCAGAAGTTCGAAGGTGAGGCGCACGCCTACAGCGTGGCCTGGGCCGACGATGAAATCGAAGAGATGCTGGAGAACTGCGACAAGATCATCTTCAACTCCATCAGCCAGTTGCAGCGTTTTGCCGAACGTTCCGAAGGCAAGACCCGCGGCCTGCGAGTCAACCCGCAGGTGAGCAGCTCCGACTACCTGCTGGCCGACCCGGCGCGTCCGTTCAGCCGCCTGGGCGAATGGGACCCGGTGAAGATCGAAGGCGTGATCGAGCAGATCAGCGGCTTCATGTTCCATAACAACTGTGAGAACGGCGATTTCAGCCTGTTCGACAAGATGCTCGGCACCATCGAAGAACGCTTCGGCGCGCTGCTGCACAAGGTCAAGTGGGTCAGCCTCGGCGGCGGCATCCACTTCACCGGCGAAGGCTATGCGCTGGACGCATTCTGCGCACGCTTGAAGGCGTTCTCCGAGAAGTACGGCGTGCAGGTCTACCTGGAACCGGGTGAAGCGGCGATCACCAACAGCGCCTCCCTGGAAGTCACCGTGCTCGACACCCTCTATAACGGCAAACACCTCGCCGTCGTGGACAGCTCCATCGAAGCCCACCTGCTGGACCTGCTGATCTACCGTCTGAACGCCAAGCTGGCGCCAAGCGAAGGCGAACACACCTACATGGTGTGCGGCAAATCCTGCCTGGCCGGGGATATCTTCGGCGAATATCAATTCGATCGTCCGCTGGCCATCGGCGATCGGCTGTCGTTCATCGACACCGCGGGCTACA
>Ga0308172_1000151_pt1 | contig 130477 bp, 102 predicted proteins | sample PhyGR2_FD_202134 | JGI IMG/M metagenome (GOLD analysis project Ga0308172, IMG submission 202134) | Phyllosphere microbial communities from UC Gill Tract Community Farm, Albany, California, United States - DLSLSG.R2 | ecosystem: Host-associated > Plants > Phyllosphere > Unclassified | place... | reverse complement strand
TTTGTTGTAGGTGGGCCAGTTGGTGATTTTGAACTTTTGCTTTGCCACGGAACGGTCTGCGTTGTCGGGAAGATGCGTGATCTGATCCTTCAACTCAGCAAAAGTTCTATTTATTCAACAAAGCCCCGCACCACATGATACACAGCGCGTGAATGTGGATTTAGGTAACTGGTATTCACAGGTGAATTCTGATAGCCAGCTTTAAAACGATTCGCATAATCTGTATGCAAGGTGATCTAAATGAGGAATGCAGATGAAAAAGGTAACAACCACCCTTCTATTGTGTCTGGTAGCTGCTAAGGCGTCAGCCTTGCAAGTAACGCTAACTGATGTTAAACGTGTTGAGAATGGCAGAACAGCCCTATGCATTTACACAGGGCATAACATAACTCGCACTATTGAGGTTCCAGTAAGCCAGGATTGCAAGGCAGCTATGAGTTTTAAGATGGATGATTAATACTATTTTCTAAAGCCTGTACTATATTGCCGAATGTGGTTAAAAGTAGCGGGCTATTTTTTATTTCTATCTTGAAAATCTTTTGATGACTACCTTTTTTCAATTCAGACTTATACTTTTTAGTCATCATGTCATGAATGTCTCTACCCGGTGAGATTGAGTAAATAATCAAAAATCCATCAGCAATGAAACTCCAGATAACAGCATCAATATTATCATCATAAGACTGCCCAATGTTACTTACAATACCTTTAATTGTAGCATCATTGAAAGCACCTGAAGAATCGACAATCCTAAAAATGCAGACTTTAATGAATTTATCAATACTGAGTCGACTTAATTTGTTAAATCTAAGCTTATTCTGGAGGATGCAGTGCCTTAAAGCATCATCAAGGCTCTCATTTCCTACAACCCCTTGAAAATTTGGGTGTTTAGAAATAGACGCCCTCCATAGAATACTAAGTAAATAGAGGTAATACTTTTCATAATTGAAAGATTGTATTATAATATGGTCATTGTTTTTCCTAACATTACTCCAATCTCTAAGAACACGAACGCCGTAATTTTCGAATGTTCTAGAGAGGTATTGCTCACAATCATCGCATAGCATTGGCTCTTTGGGATCAAAACTCCCCACTGTTGAATGTTTGCCCTTATGAACCATTACCAGCTTTCCATTCTCTTTGAGATTCTTATAGTAACTTCGAGGAATTATGTGAGAATGGCGTAAAATACTATCTTTAAGACATAGTTTACATATTCCTTTCATTGTTGATTCTCCAGAAATAATTAATTAGTCTGCTAGTTGCACCCTTATAATTCTTAGAAAGATGCCTAATTAAGTTTAGAAAGATGCCTAATTAAGTAATGCAGGTTTTTTCTTTAAAATTTTTCTGGCCCACGGGTATAGACTGTAGGGAAAAGTCTTCCAATACGAACTTAGATTTGAGGAGCGATAGACCACTCCTTTTGATTCTAGGGAGCAGATCACTCCATCACTAATTTCTCTTGAGATGGTAGAAGTATCATTTTCTAAAAATATCTTTAAATAACTCTTTTCGTCACTTGTTAGGTTCTTCAAGATTTCAAGACGTTCTCTATTTTCTTGAAAACCTCCCACTGCCTGGCTAAAAAATTTAAACATACGACTGACTAAAATAGCTGTAACCAGAAGAAATCCAGGCCCTAACCCCGCTCCATAGTTTGCTCTAAATTCTGAAAGGTTCAACTGTTCAATCCATGAAGAAGGGCTGAACAAAATTATTGATAGTACAAAAGTAATTGCTACAACTAGGCTTGTGGGGAGTTTATTGTATGCATCTACAATGTCGGAAAAGTTAGGCAAAAGTCGCACCTTCTGATTTCTCAAGTTATGGCTAACTTATAGCCGTTTCCCTTGCTACAGACAATACTTATATACTACCCAGCTGAGTAGAATGGTACGAAGGCAAAATCCGCACCTTGCCACTATACCAAAAAATTTGATTAATCTTTTTTCAACGTCTTAGGAATTCCCCTTCCAAGATGCTGACTCCAAAATTTTCGAGGGGAGTCGCCACAATAATCCTGAAGCTGTTTGTAGTCGTTTTTATATGCAGGCATGTTTTTTCCAAATGTAATTTTATCGGGAAGCATTTGGGTTTTGTCACCGATTACTTGGAATGTCACAGCTCCAAATTTTTTGTTCTCATCAATCAATTTCAAGACTGCTACAGTTTCAGTTTCTCCATTATGTAGCTGAGTGATATAGAATTTCCTATCAACGAAAAAATTGAGTAATGACGGCGCTTCGCTTTGGAAATTGATATACCATGTTAACGGCAATGCATCACAGATCTTTTTACTCATGATCTCGCCTGTGATGCTGCCATCTGTCTCCGGCTCCATGCTCATCACAATTTTAGCCTGTTCAACATCTAAACCCAAGTCATGAGAGTTAGCTAAATATTCCGCATTTGTTGACCAATCCCCTTTCAAAAATTCAGAATCGTACAGATAAACTTGCTTGAACTTAGAGTAAGACTCGGGGAACTGGTTAAGCCCGTCTAAAAAGCCGCTTGCTCCAGTTACACATCCAACTACGAAACTGCAAATCGCTGTAATTAAAGTGCTATGTTTTCGAATTCTATTAAACATTGTGAACTAGTCTTCCATTTCAACAAGTTTAAAAACCGTACCATCACTACGAGTCATTGTCCGATTATCAATATCTATATCAAATTCTATATTTTCGGTTTGTTTTGTAACTGTAAAGCCAGTGCCACCCTCTGAATGTTTTTGTGGTACAATTTTGGTTATGTCCATAGAAACTTTGCCATCCACTATCGGATAAACAAGCTCCCATCTTCTATCCTGAAAGCGCCCTTCTGCGATATACCCGTAAGTAATACCTTCAAGCTCGACTGCAAATTTTTTCATTATTGTCTCCAGAGATAATCAAAATAAATAACTACAAGTTTTTACTCGTACAACCACTTTCCCGCTTTTGCTGATTCAGCGAACATCCTTATCGTTAAGGGTTCCTTTGTCTGAATAACGGACTTGTCAGTAAACCACTTTCTAAAAAACCAAGGGGTTTCCCAAGGGTAATAGTGATCAATATCCATCCTTGATATATCGATATCAAACTTTTTCCCGAATTTCTCGATGGCTATAAGTAAATCCTCTTGATCAGTGTAATCCTGCAGGACATCATCAAGATCCACGGCATTACTCTTCGTTGGGAGCCATCCTAAAATAGGTAGTTCATCCTGAAAAAAAGTGAGCACTTCGTTATCTGTCACCATACCTTGTCATCACCCCGCGCGATACGATTGTAAGTCACTACGGTTTTATATGTGATTTGAGAAAAATCATTAGCCAGTAGCACCCATCCTACAACAGGAACAGTTCTTCCTACGAAAGCTCCTAAATTATTGACGTACATCGGCTTTAAAAGCTGAATGCTCTTGTTTGTTATGGTTGGGAGACGGAATGGCAGATGTATATCAAGGTAACGGCGTGACATTTTTGAGGCTATAGAAGTGCCTTTAGTGGCCGCTCCAGGCTTTGTACGGGTTTTCAGTAATGGCAATCCAAGGATTATGCTACTCACCGCCACTAAATCATGAATGCCGTACTGTTCATCGATTTTCTCAACGAATATCCAGAAAAACAGTTCACCAGCGTAAAGGTTTGTCATCCCGTTATAGAAGTACGTTCCGTTTAACTCTTCTGTCGTGTCCATGCTAATAGCCCCACAGATAAGATAAGTCATGCTAACGGTTCGCTTGAAATATGTCCATCCACTGATAGCGAACCTTACAACCAGTTTAGTCCATCAAGCACATAGCAAACGCTAGAAAGAGGGAAGGTGTGCATATAACGCTTCGTTATTCCTGTCCCTGTCTTCTCATGCCCTATCACCTGCTGTAGGTGAGCAATGTTTGAAACCCAGCCGCCAGACGCCGTTGTTACAACCGCATGACGCATTGAATGTAAAATACGTCTCTGGCCGTGGTCGTCCAGGTATGGAATCTCAAGCTGATCTCTGACATCTGATATGGTTTTTCCTATCTTGTGCATATTGGTTCCTGCTACATCAGGGAAAAGCTTTTCAGTTTTAACTTTTGCAACATAGTCCATCAAACCTAGGTCGATTAAATGCTGGTGTATAGGGACTTGGCGTGTTGCATTCTCTGTCTTGCCCTGTCCACCTTCCGCAATCAAAAAGTAATGTCTCTGGCTATCCTCATCATACTTAACCTGAGATTTTGTCAGGGTGGCTATTTCTGCCCTCCTCGCCCCTGTATATGCCAAAAGTAAAATTATCCACTTTAACCAATCTTGCTTAGCTTCATTGATCGCATAAGAAACAAACTTTCGCATTTCCGACATGCTATAAGCGCCGTAACGCGCTTTACTTGGTGGAGCGACTACACCGTCTGTGAGACTTAGTTAAAATATCAAGATAATCAGTCAAATAAGTTTTGAAGAGTAATTTGTAAAGCTTTAGATGTTTATGCAGTGCTTCTTTCCCTAACAATTCTTCATCTGAGACATCTTCACATGAAATCAATTCCTGGATAGTCATCGAGCGGTAAGGCTGCTTAACACGCTTCGGAAGCCCTGCAATAACAGCCATTACCTTCTGAATGTCTTTTTTAGTGACAGTTGCTACATCGGTTTCATGACCAAGAACAGTTAGGAGCACTTCCATATAACGTTCGTTAGCATCAGAGATTTTAGCTCCCCAGCCTTTCCCTTTATCCTTTTTATAGTCTTTCCATGCCTGCCCAAGACTAAGAGAATGATGTGATTCAACGGTGCTTGCTGACTCGTGAGAGATGGTTTCAGAGGGTTTAAGCGATAAGAGTGTATTTCTATATCCGTTTAAATCCCCTGCATAAAATTGTTGGTACGCTTGGTGCAATAATGCGCGGTTCATATCTATCTGAACAGCCGCTGAATCTACTTCAAATGCGATTGTATGACCTGATTTTCCTTTTAGCCGCAATCCGGCCTCAAGCATCCTTTTTGTACCCTCACTGCCGTTGATGTACTCATTTGAAAAGAAATCGCGGACCTTATCAGCAGATGCGGATTGTTCCTTACCGTTAATGGGTTCATCCGTAAATTTACGTAGCAGTGGTGTTGTCCTGGGGATGCGTAGGGCCTCCTGATAATCACCTTCCAGAAAACTTCTTAGAATCTCTTCCAGTTCACTTTTTGTGACTAATTCAAGAGTATCAATGGGCTTAGCTTCGCTCTCTGTTGCTGGTGACCTTTCATACACCTCACCATTGAGCACAGAATCAATTTTGGCCTTGAGGTCATCAACATTCATTTCGCCGCTTTGGGTCATTTCAACAAAGGGAGTAATCTGTGCCATGTAAGCAGCAGCTTGTTTAGCGCTATCTGTTTTAAGCGTTTTCTTGAATAGCTTTCTGTTGGCTAAACGAAACTGTATGTAAAAAGTCCCGTTGCGATTGAGGGTGTGCTTGATTGACTTTGATCCCACTTGTGATACCTCACCTTATCCCATAACCTAATGTTTTATAAGGTGGTAAGGCTAACATCAAGATTTTTATGACTCATTTATCGCCCTACGCTGGCATCATCCAGATCAGGTAATACGGGTATTTCTCAGCCCATCAGTGATGGGGCACCCCGAGTCATGAAGAGTGAATCTCTTTACTTTTTGCAAGATTAGGGGAAGTTACTCGCTGACGCAAGCCCGCCCTTCCGGTTACCACTTCTTCGCACGATACCCCAGCTTTACCCCACCACCGAAAACAAAAAAGAGCTGTTAAGCTTCTTTGTGATACACCCCACGCCCACCGGAATTCATTTTTGTTTTCTGCTTATACCTGCGCTGAAGTGAAGCAGAGGGAGGCGGTTTATTACCTCATTCGTACAACCATCTTCCAGCTTTTGCTGACTGAATAAACATATTAATGGTGAAATCTGGTACATCAACAGGCTCAGGCTTTTTGAACGGGTTCCAGGAGAAATTCACTTCGGGGTAGTAGGCTTCAAGATGGAAATCCGACATATCCACGTTGAACTCTTTCGAATAGTCTTCCACCAACTCTTCAACCTCATCCTGATCAAGCTGCACATCAAAATGAATACTCGATTCTGGCGTGTAGGTATCGTATTTCTTTTTTCTTAACAAGTATGTACCACCACGGATAGTGAACATCTCGATCACGCGTTTCTCGGTATCGTCTACCATAACTTGTCATCACCTCGGGCAAGGGTGTTGTATTCAGTGATCGAGTAGTAGATGATTTGCGACATATCAGCTACAAGAATCACCTCACCTAAGAGAGGAATTGTTCGTCCTACCCATGTCCCAATCTTCCTCACCATCCTTCGCTTTACAGTCCATGGGGTATAACCGCCAATCCACGTAGGCATCTTTAACCCAAACGGGAACATTCTGTTTCCAGATACCCGCCGTACACCTTTCGATAGTCTGGAGGTGCCAGGGATCGCCTTACCCGGTTTAGTCCGTGTAGTCTGGTCATTCATACCAGCATAGAGCGCATAGACAGCAGCGATATCCTTGATACCGAACTGGTCAGCAGTATTGAAAACAAACACCATGAAAAAGAGTTCGGAGGCGGTAAGGTTTGAACGCCCCGCATAGAAGTATGTTCCGTTAAGTCCCTCAACAGTATCCATGTCTCAATCCTTATGACGCTGCATGTATTGCAATCATAACGGCGGATTAACATACAGCTGAATGCATCGTTACCGTATCTTTTATTAAGGTGTACGGAAGTGATTTTTACCTCATGAACAAACCCTTTTTGTACCGCAAGTGTATTACTTACGGACAATAAGAGAGTCAATCTCATAATAAGCAGGCTGAACACAGATCCCTACCCTGGCATTATCCAGATCAGCTAATACGGGTATTTCTCAGCCTTCACAAAGAAGGGCACCCCGAGTCGTTTAACTCAATCAGTCAATCAGGATTAATGACGCGCACTAATCTCACGTCTGGATAGTAATGACAGCAACCTCAGTTGTAAACGTTGAACACGGAGATCTGCCCCCTCTCTGACAGAGTAATCGCCCTGATGCGAACTGAAGTGAAAGGCGTCACCGTCAACAACCTGGGGCTTTCTGGAAAGCTAGATCCAGAAAAGTTCGCCTGACTAAACCACCGCGTCCCGGGCTCGCAGCGCTCGTTGAAGATGACAACAGAGTTGCTGTCAGGAAATAGTGGTTAAAAGAGAATATGTCTGGGCAGTGATTTGTTGAAAGCGTAAATGATAAAGCCTGCGGCCAGGAATATCGGGTAAATTGCCAGCCGGGAAAAATAACAGTCTGTTTAAGCATTCACGATTAATTATTCAGATAAGCACAATACATTACTCAGTAAAGACATTACCCGCATAACGGCGAAAAACAGTGCACCCGGTTACAGTACAAAGATAAATCATTTAAAAAAAAGGTTGTCCTGTGTTATTGACTGTCTGGGATAAGCAGACGGGAAGGTTAACATGATTGATAAGACTTTTCATATTGCGCTCTTGTTCAATGCTAATAAAGCGTATGATCGGCAGATCATTGAAGGTGTTGGCAAATACTTACAGACATCCCGTGCGCTATGGGATGTTTTTATTGCAGATGATTTTTGCAGTCATATTGACGGCATAGGTTGCTGGAATGTTGATGGTATTATAGCGGATTGCGACGTGCTCGCTGTGGAACAGAAACTCGATAAGCTGACCATCCCGGTGGTCGGTATCGGTGGTTCCTATTCATCAAAAAAAGCTTACCCGAATTTACACTATGTGGCGACCGATAACTATAGTCTGGTCGAGGTCGCGCTGGAACATCTGATCAACAAAGGAATGGAAAATTTTGCTTTATACAGTTTTCCTTCCAACCCTGATAAACGCTGGGCAACAGAGCGTGAGAAAGCTTTTACGATGATCCTGCAGAATAGAAACCGAAAGGGATTGATCTATCAGGGCCATGATATTCACATAGATAACTGGCAGGAAGCCCAGAACAGGTTGACGGAATGGGTTATGTCTTTGCCTGAGGGCACAGGCATTGTCGCGGTAACGGATTCCAGAGCCAGGCATCTATTGCAGATTTGTGAAAATGCTGACATCCCGGTGCCGGAGAAAATTGCGATCATAGGGATTGATAATGAAGAGTTGACGCAATACCTGTCGGGCATCAGTCTTTCCTCTGTTGTTCATGGCGCAATGAAAATGGGTTCCTGCGCGGCCGGCATTCTTCATAAATTATTAAAAGGAGAGTCATTACCTTTACAGCGTATTGTCGTTCCTCCTCTGAAACTGGTAGAACGACGTTCAACCAACTATCGTTCAGTGACGGATCCCTATGTTACCCGGGCAATGAACTACATCCGTAATAATGCCTGCAGAGGGATAAAAGCTGAACAGGTGATTCATTTTACTGGCATCTCCAGAACCAGTCTTGAGATACGCTTTAAGGCGCATTTAGGTTCAACCATTCATACCTTTATACATAACGAGAAAATTGAACATGCCCGTCACCTGCTGATGACGACTTCACTCTCAATGAAAGAGATCGCACTTACTGCAGGCTATCCTTCTGTTCAGTACTTTTATCTGGTCTTCAGGAAAACCTATAACTTCACGCCTAAGGAGTACAGGAAACGCTATCATGAACAGAACAGAAGCGCCTAAGCTCAGCTTACCCGGCGAAGTAAAAGCCAGCGAACTCAACGTCCGCTGGAGAGGTTAAAATCTCTGAAAATTTATGCGCGGCCCTGTTCAGAATGAGTATTTCATACCCACTCGCATACGATACTCCTTGTCGCCATTTCCCGCCCGTCCCAGATCAGAGATATCAGTATAGGGTTTCCAGTGCGCATCGTACTGGTAGCTCAGATAAAGTGTATGCTGCCACATATTTTTCCTGTTATTCCCGAAGCAGAAATCGTTCTGCTTTTGCAGAAAGACAGGGTTGTAATTAACAAATAGCTTGTCAGTGACCTGCCAGTTGAGCCACAAATCGTATTCATGCGAACTGTTTCGTTGCTGACTATCATTCAGACTTTGCGTCTTGTAGTTATAGTGGTAGTAACGATACCCCGCCATGACACCAAAACGTGGTATTATCTGATAGTTAAATTTCAGATAGGGATCAATATGGCTGCCTTTGTGCCCCCAGTTAAAAACCAGATCGGGAATGAAAGAAAATCTCTCTGATAGGGGGATGGCATAAGAGACTTCTATTTCAGAATAGTTATTTTTAAACTCGCTAAGATTGCTCCCGTTATTAATAGTATTCTGGTATGAAAACCAGATGTTATCGTTAATGACAGATGAAATCTGCAATCGCGTCTGAAACATTTTACTTCCGGACGTATAGGCTTCCCGGACATCGAGAGCCGGTGATGAGAAATTTAGCGAAAAAGCTGAGAGAGGTGTTATGAGAATCATTATACAACTTGTTAACGCCCCGGTTTTAATAAGCGCTTTCATCGTATACTCCCTTTGTGTGAATAATCCAGCCTGCATTTTTATAATATCTAAAAACCCGGCATTATTATTTTATATTTTTTCACATGCTAATTATTAAATATGGCAACTGTGACTGAGCGCATAATTCAAAATGCCATCACTTCGTTAATTTCCGGTTTAGAATGAAAAAAACCGCTCAGAAGAGCGGTTCAGGTTATTATCACCGGACATCAGACCGGTATAAGGCATGACGGGAGTGCCGTCAGGGATATCCGTAATCAGCATAAACTGACCGTAGCCTGACTCTCCATCGCCCAGATTTCATCGAGGATTCTCACCTCTCCTTTCAGCGTAAAAGTACGCTGGAAAACAATATTATCTGATGCGTTGCCAATCATTAAATTAAATTCGCCAGGCTCTACCCGTCGCCTGCCCTGATTATCAGTAAAATTTAGCATGTCAGATGGAATCCTGAACTTAACCTCTGCGGACTGGGCAGGAGCCAGCCTGACGCGCTGAAAAGCTTTTAATTCTTTAATCGGGCGAACCAGCGAAGCCTGGATATCACGCAGATAGACCTGAATGACTTCATCACCCTCATACTCCCCCCTGTTTTCCACCGTTACGGAAAAGGTCACCTCATCCTCTATCGCGAAAACCGTTTCTGGCATTGAGAGTGCCAATAGTCTGAAGGATGCGTAGGTCAGGCCGTAACCAAAAGCATAGCGAGGGGGAAAGTGAAAGGCGATCGGCGTTCCACTGCTTTTCATTTTATGATTATAAAAATAGGGCATCGCCCCCACACTTGTCGGAACAGAGACGACAAGCTTGCCGGAGGGACTTTGTTGACCCGTCAAAATGTCCGCAATTGCATAGCCCCCCTCCTGGCCGGGTTGCCATGCCATCAGAAATCCGGCGACCCGATCTTCAAGCCCTTGGAGGCTATACGGCCGGCCGCTGATCATGACAACGATGGTAGGTACACCCGTTTCAACAACAGACGCTAACAATTTTTGCTGTACGCCTGGCAGATTAAGATTATCAGTATCTGACCCCTCTCCTGATGTTCCACTCTGAAATAACCCGGCTAAATCCCCCACAAAGCAGATAGCGAGTTCCGATTCACGTACCGCCTTTACGGCTTCGGCAATCAGTGATTCATCCTGCGAAACGGGTAAAACGTCTATTACCTTATCCACATCTCCCGGAAAAACAGGCGTACCCGCGGCGCGATGCGTCAGAATATGACAGCCTTTCTGATACGATATCCGGCACGCTGGAAGCGCCTGTCGTAATGCAGACAGTGGCGTTATGACCTGTCGGGTGCCAGCCTGTTCATCACTCAAAATTAAATGCACCGGAAAACTGTAACCTGTTAAAAGTGCCAGCGGGTCGTCTGCCGTCGGGCCAATAACCGCGACCGACTTTAACGTTTCCGTTTGCATGGGCAAGGTGCCGTCATTCTCAAGCAGGGTTATGGATTCCAGTGCGACCTGCCGGGCAATGAAACGAGCACGCTCAGACTGAAAATCGGGCTGAATTTCGGTGATAAAAGGGTGATCGAACAGACCGGATCTGAATTTTTCGGTCAATATTCTGGCGGTAATCTCATTAATTTTCTGCTCCTCAATTAATCCACTATCCAGAGCTTCTTTTAATGTCGCCGCACAGTCATCTTTAGGTAGTTCAATATCGAGTCCTGCGTTAAACGCACTGGCGGCAGACTCTGTGCGATTGGCGGTAACAGCATGATGCTGATGCAGCAGGCTGACGCCGCCGTAGTCGGCAACGATCAATCCGTCGAATCCCCAACGCTGACGTAGCAGTTCGGTCAGCAGAAAGTGATCGTTATGACAGGGCTGATTGTCGATATCATGATAGGCAGGCATGACTGACCCCGCATCAGCCAGTTTAACTGCCATTTCGAAAGGCAACAGAAAGATATCATTCAGCTCTTTGAAGCCAAGATGCACCGGAGCATGGTTTCGTCCACCTTCGCTGAATGAGTGTGCTGCATAGTGTTTCAGCGTGGCCAGCAAATCGCGTTTTTCTCCCTGAAGCCCCTTCACATATTCCGTCGCCATAATTCCGACCAGATAAGGATCTTCGCCAAACGTCTCTTCTGTTCGTCCCCAGCGGAGATCACGCGACACATCCAGTACAGGCGCCAGTGCCTGACGGCAGCCAATGCTGCGCGCTTCCCTGCCGATGCACTCCGCCATTGTGTTTATCAGTCCGGGATGCCAGGTTGAGGCCATGTTGAGCGATGAAGGAAACAGCGTTGCCCCCATACACATTACCCCAGTCAGACACTCCTCATGGAACATAGCCGGAATACCAAAACGGCCGGAGGAGATAATACGTTTCTGCAGCGCGTTAAATGCTGCAATCCCCGATTCAGCCTCCATCATCACGGAACCGAAGGGGCGTGTAATCTGCCCCACTCCCAGTGCTATTTTTTCATCAAACGTCCCTTTTGCACGCCGGTGACTAAAGCGATCACTTGCATCCTGCCGTTCGGTTACCTTCCCCTCATCCGATATCACCAGCCAGTAGCCATGCATCTGCGCTATTTTTTCGTCCAGTGTCATCTGGTCGAGAAGGCAACGCACGCGCGTCTCTACAGGGAGTGAGGGATCCTGATAATGACGATCCATAAATAACCTCTGTATGAAATGAGTTTACTGAGCTTTTATGATCAGCGTGGCTCTGGCCGATTTTCATCCACCGGCGGGTTCATGGCCGGGATAAATTCGGGCTTCTGTTTGCCCTGCCAGATATTTTCATAGTGACTCCCTGTCAGGCTTTCAATCACGACGCGTGTTTCCACTGTACTGTTTGTCAGGTCCCCCCCTGACGTTTTCAGACGGGAAATTTCATCAAGCAGGATGCGATGGGTACGACGATCTAACTTAAAGCGGGTGGCCACAATAAAAGCGATGAGTAAGAGCGCGATCGTACCCAGACAGACAATTCCAACAATCGTCTCAGTCGCGGCTTTCGTTTGCGTCGTTCCGCCAGAAACGAAGCCATTCATTTCGAGAAGCGCACACACGATTAACGCAGAAGCGCCTAATGTACTTTTCCTGACGAAAGTCATCATGCCGGCAAAAATCCCTTCGCGGCGTCTCCTCGTCATAACTTCATCAACGTCTGGAATAAAGGGATAAATATTCCAGGTAAGATAGACATAACCGCCTTTGAACAACTGATAAATAAAGGCAATACCAAACAGCGCCGGAATCATCCATGAAGGCTGATAAAAGTAGAAGGCGGTGAATGCCAGCATGCAGAGCATCACCATGAGATAACAAAGCTGCAGTAATCTGGCGGGTTTATAGCGTATAAAAGCCCAGGCAAAGACAGCCGTTCCCCAGCCAAAACAGAAAATACCAACCGACATCAGATTTGCTGCCAGCGTCGCATTTTGATTGAGAGCAAAAATGATGAAAAAGGCAAAAACTGAACTCAGCACATCCAGAGCAGTAAAAGAGAGAATATACATAAGCAGGAGTTGTCTGAAAGCTCTGACCTTAAGACTCGTCAACATCTCTTTGATAATGGAAGAAAAGAGCTCCCTCAAGGACTGAACTGGCTTAGCCGGTGGCATACGGCTTCCATCATCCCGCTCCCAGGTGGTAAAGAAGGTGATGATCACGGCACCCATAGTAAGCACCGTGAATATCATCCCATTAATCAAAAATGCCTGGGCTGATTCATTACCTAAGAATCTGAATAGCTGACCCGGAATAAAGGTGGCTAATGATGCGGCCAGCCCACCGAAAATAATTCTTGAGGCTGAGAGGCGCGTTCTTTGCTTATAGTCACTGGTCATTTCTGAGGCAATGGCTTCATAGGGAATGATGATCATCGCTGCGACTACCTCCATTAACAGATAGGTGGTCAGGTAATAAGCATAATGCATCCCATCAATCCACATCAGACTGAAGATAATTAATAACGGGCAGCACAGTAATAAAAACGAACGACGCCGGCCAAATCGCCTGCCGATACGTGTATTGCCAATATTATCGGTAATATATCCAACCAGTGGACTGATAATCGTATCGAGAATTCGTGCAATAAACAGAATAGATCCAGCTTCAATTGGACTTAATCCACAGTAGGTCACATAAAAATACATCAGCCATGCGCCCATGACGGCAAATGCACCACTACCTAAAATATCTGTGACACCATAACCAAGATAGTTTTTTAGTGTTAAAGTACGAGATTCGTTCATAGTCCGCTCCATGTAGTCATGACAGGCATAATTACCTGCCACACACAAGCTTATTTATATATTTTCCGTCCTTTATTATCCTCAACGCCTGACTTCCGGTAAAAATAGGTATTAACCCGGTCACACCATTCGACAGCATTCGCTTTTTGTCTTTCAAGGCGTTCAGCGACATGCGCATATATCTCTGGCACAATAAACTCCGCCAGACCTTTCCACTCTTCAATATATTTATCAACCGCCTCAACACCTGAAAAGTGGGTGTCGTAAATGTGCTGAATCACAGTTTTTCCGTTTTTAAGACGGTGGTTGTAATTCAGGAAATGAAAAAAAAGCACCAGTTCATCCGGGCAACGCTGCAGATTATTATAAAGCTGGCAATTTTCCGGCGAATATTGAGAGACATAGCCCGTACCCGTTTCGATGGTACGATCAACGCCAAGACCATTGCGGTCGGCATAGTGGTAAGTTCCCCATGCGTCATATTCATAACCCTCTATGTTGGGGCCATAATGGTGATGGGGGTTAACCATCCAGCCTATCCCCAGGGGAGCAGTATAGTTTTCATAGGTCTGGCCACTGGTGAGCAGCATGTCGCTCACCGTCCGGGTCACTAAAGGGTGCATGCCAAAGGTTAACTGGCTCCACTCCCTGGCCAGTACGTCAGCTTCTGTGCCAGGATCCCAGAGTAGCTTTCCATACCCGTACAGATTAGCCTGTGCCAGCAGATGCCCGGTCCAGAACGGGTCATCGCCCGTATTAACCACGGCGGTGACGCCAGAATGGGGCATCCTGTTCGCGCGGCCACAGACAAGATCTTCAATGGTTGAGGGGCCAGAAGAGCGCTGCGTATCGAACGCCAGAATCGTCTTCCATTGCGGCACCAGCCAGAACAGATCGATCTGCTGTCCGGTATATTCCTGCGTAATTTGTAGCTCGAGCACCTGATTCGTGGCAGGCATGGCATTCAGTAACGGAGAGACCGGTTCACGAACCTGAAAATCCATCGGACCATTTTTAATTTGCAGAATAACGTTTTGCCGGAATTGCCCATCCAGCGGCGAAAAATGTTCGTAAGCGGCGCGTGCCCGGTCAGTCTGACGATCACGCCAGTTTTGCAGACAGTTGTAGACAAAGCAGCGCCAGAAAACGACGCCACCATAGGGTGCCAGTGCTTCAGCAAGCATATTGGCCCCCTCTGCATGGGTCCGGTTATAAGTAAAAGGCCCGGGGCGATGCTCTGAGTCAGCCTTAACCACCACACCACCAAAATCGGGGATATCCTGATAAAGCGATCTGAAACAGTCCCGCCACCAGGCCTTAACCTCTGCATCCAGCGGATCGGCTGTATTCAGTCCCCCCAGTTCTATCGGGCTGGCATAGTTCACCGATAAATAAAGCCGGATGCCCCATCCGCGAAAGATGTGATTCAGTGAAATAAGATCATGGCGATAGGTTTGTGTAATTAACCGGGTCTCGGTCTGATGGACATTAACATTATTGATGGTCAATGCATTGATGCCAATGCTGGCCAGAAGGCGTGCGTAGCGCACTATTTTATCGGGGTGATAAACAAATTTATTTTCTGCGAAAAAGAGTGAACGGCCGGCATAACCGCGCTCGATAGTCCCATCCATGTTATCCCAGTGATTAAGCATCCTGATATTAACAGCGGGTGCCTGAGTCACGTGCATTCCGCAGGGAATATCATGAAGCTGAAGACGGTTCATCAGATAAAACCAGCCATACAGTAATCCCGTTGCGTCACTGGCAGAGATCTCAATAAGAGGGTCATCATGATGAAGCGTAAAACCTCCGTTCAGACGCGGCTCATCATCTAAGCGAAAAACCAGTGCTTTTCCCGTTCCGGCAAGGATGGGCGAAAAATCGCAAAACTCTTTTTTCAGATTATGCAGCACTGGCGATTCTGTCTCAGGGAAAGAAATGCTGCTTATAGATAACGCATTACTTTTAAATAAATGGGCAATCTCATCCTGACTGACCAGCCAGCAGGAACACGCCTTATCTGTTATCTGATCCATTATTAATACCTCATATTTTTCCTCTCTGATTTATGCGACATTGATGCTCTTTACCGCAATTACTTTTTTTAAAAGCTCGATTCTGTTTCTTAGCAAGTGTGAATCAGATCACCTCTATTAAGAGATTTCAGCTGGCGTTTATTCCATTGCAGAGATACGGAAAATAGCCATCAGATTTTCGGGACAGCATCCCGTCAGGGAGAATGGGTAAGGGTGTTGCGTCTCTCCTGAGGCGAACGGAAAGTCAGAGGAAAAATCAGCGGAACCCACCTGTTCGCATGATCGCGATCAACGCTTCTCAGTGCAAAAAGAGGCTTAATGCTGCGGGCCATTAAACTACCTCTTTACAGGTATCTACTCTTTAAGGATTTGTACCATGCCCTCTCCCGGCAATAACAGCGATTGCCACACATTAAGACCCTGACGTTGAGCCATTCCTATAATGTCACTGCGCTCACTGGGTTAAGTTGATTCAGTAACAGAACCTCATACCACCAGGAATGTATGATGCGATTCTTAAGGCTTATTCCTCACCGCCATCGATGGCAGGATATTCATATTGAACGTCAGGGCGCCATCGCACCTAATGGCAGGCATTATCTTTCCACGTATATTTCCGCACATTGTCCGGGCTGCGGTAAATTCATTCATCGCGTCTATTACCGGGATATCAGTGACCAGCAGGCACGCCGCTGGCTAGGCTAGGCCCCTTACTGCGGCCAGCTCAGACACCGTTTAAGTTAACAGTTAGTTAGCGATTTGTTAGTCTGGTAACTATCCATGGTTTACCCAGATACCTCTTATGCCACTGCTGTTTGAAAGCCTGAGCCATCAGATTTACCTGTCAGCCCCGCTGTTTATCCTGATCCTGCTGGGATATGGGCTGACACGCTTCGGAAAATGGCCTGCCAGCATCAGCGAAGGCATGAACCGCTTTGTGTTTAACGTTGCGCTGCCCTGCATGCTGTTTCGGGTGATGAGTACCTTCTCGCAAAGCCCGCCGGTGGATGCTCGCCTGCTGCTGGCCTTCTTTGGCAGTTGCCTGCTGGTGTTTATCGTGGGACGCCTGCTGGCGACGCGGCTGTTTCAGCTTGACGGCGTGGCCGCCTCGGTCTTTGCGCTGGGCGGTATCTTCTCTAACAACGTGATGCTGGGGATCCCGGTGGCCACCGTCCTGCTCGGGCCGGAAGCCCTGCCACCGGTGGCGCTGGTGCTGGTGTTTAACAGCCTCATCCTCTGGACCCTGCTGACCGTTTCGGTCGAGTGGGCAAAACAGGGCAGCTTTTCCCTGACAGGTCTCTGGCGCACCCTGATCGGCGTGCTGAAGAATCCGCTAATCGTCGGCATTCTCAGCGGTACGGCCTGGAGCTTTCTGCAGCACCCTTTGCCGCAGATCGCCGCTGAACCGCTGCGGATGCTGGCCTCGCTGGCGGCCCCCCTGTCGCTGGTCACGCTGGGCATGAGCCTGGCGCATTACCGGGTGCGGGATGGTTTAAAAGAGAGTTATACGATCTGCCTGCTGAAGCTGGTTCTGCAACCGATGACGGTATGGGCTATCGCGTGGCTGACCGGTTTACCCCCGCTGGAGAGTAAAGTGGTGGTGCTGCTGGGGTCGATGGCGGTCGGGGTTAACGTCTATCTGATGTCGCAGAAATTCAGTGTCATCACCGGCCCGGCGGCGGCCAGTATGCTTTTCTCTACGGTGTTTGCGGCGGTGACCACGCCGGTATGGATGATGCTGATGACGCTGGCGGGCTATTAACAGGCAAAAAAAGCCCCTCAGCACAGGGGCTGAAGGGCTTATTGACTGGCTGATGAAACTTACTCAGCCGATTGGGTACGGATCAGATAGTCAAAGGCACTCAGTGACGCCTTAGCACCTTCGCCGCTGGCGATGATGATCTGCTTGTACGGCACGGTGGTGCAGTCGCCTGCTGCGAAGACGCCTTTCAGGCTGGTTTCGCATTTCGCATCGATGATGATCTCACCCATTTTGTTGCGCTCAACCGCGCCTTCCAGCCATGGGGTGTTCGGCAACAGACCGATCTGAACGAAGATACCGGAGAGCGGCAGCTCATGGGTGGTCTGCGTCGTACGGTCAAGGTAGTGCAGGCCGGTCACTTTGCTGCCGTCGCCTTTCACTTCCGTGGTCTGCGCGTTCAGGATCACATCAACGTTCTTCAGGCTGCGCAGTTTATCCTGCAGCACGCGGTCAGCACGCATCTCACCAGCAAACTCCAGCAGCGTCACGTGTTCCACGATACCGGCCAGATCAATTGCCGCTTCTACGCCAGAGTTACCGCCGCCGATGACCGCGGTACGCTTGCCTTTAAACAGCGGGCCATCACAGTGCGGGCAGTAGGTCACACCTTTGGTGCGATACTCTTCTTCACCCGGCACGCCCATGTTACGCCAGCGTGCGCCGGTCGCCAGGATGATGCTGCGTGATTTCAGTACGGCGCCGGAGGCGGTTTCGATGGCATGCAGTCCACCCTCTTTCGCCGCCGGGATCAGTTTAATGGCGCTCTGGCTGTCGATGACATCCACGTTGTAATCATCAACGTGTGCACGCAGTGAACCCGCCAGTTTTGCGCCTTCGGTTTTAGGTACAGAGATATAGTTTTCGATATCGACCGTATCCAGCACCTGACCGCCGAAACGCTCGCCCATCAGGCCGGTACGGATACCTTTACGCGCGGAGTAGATGGCTGCTGCTGCGCCCGCCGGGCCGCTGCCGATAATCAGAACTTCATACGCCTCACGCTTGTTCAGCTCTTCCGCTGCGCGTTTGTCCGCGTTGGTATCCACTTTGCTGACGATTTCCGCCAGGCTCATGCGGCCCTGGCCGAACTCTTTACCGTTAAGGTAAACCGCGGGCACGCCCATCACGTTGCGTTCCTGAATCTCATTCTGGAACAGGCCACCGTCGATTGCGGTGTGGCTGATGCGCGGGTTAATCACCGCCATCAGGTTCAGCGCCTGCACCACATCAGGACAATTGTGGCAGGAGAGTGAATAGTAGGTCTCGAAATGGAGCTCGCTGTCCAGCTCAGCAACCTGATCCAGCAGGCTCTGTGCTTCTTTAGACGGATGCCCACCGGTCTGTAACAGTGCCAGCACCAGTGAGGTAAATTCCTGACCCAGAGGTGAACCGGCAAAACGCGGGCCGCTGTTCGAACCTGGGTTAGTGATCAGAAACGAGGGCTTACGCACCTGACGATCGTTCTCTTCGCGGAAGCTGACTTTGTCAGACAAACCGGCGATATCAACCAACAGTTCACGGATCTCGGTTGATTTTGCACCCTCATCCAGGGTGGCGATCAACTCAACAGGTTTGGTTAATTTCTCAAGGTAAGCCTTGAGCTGCGTTTTCAAATTTGTGTCGAGCATAGTGATATCCTGGTCAAAAAATCGGGTGCCGTGGCACCCGATTGGAGAATGGTCGAAAGGCCGAAGCGGGATTAGATTTTGCCAACCAGGTCCAGAGATGGAGCCAGCGTTGCATCACCTTCTTTCCATTTCGCCGGGCAGACTTCACCTGGGTGAGAAGCAACGTACTGAGCCGCTTTCACTTTGCGCAGCAGGTCAGAGGCGTCACGGCCAATGCCTTCAGCGGTGATTTCGATAGCCTGGATAACGCCTTCCGGGTCAACGATGAAAGTACCACGGTCAGCCAGACCTTCTGCTTCACGCATGATTTCGAAGTTGCGGGTCAGCGCGCCAGTCGGGTCGCCGATCATCGCATACTGGATCTTCGCGATGGTGTCAGAAGAACCGTGCCAGGCTTTGTGGGTAAAGTGGGTGTCGGTAGAAACAGAGTAGATATCTACGCCCAGTTTCTGGAACTCTTCGTAGTGATCAGCCACGTCACCCAGTTCGGTCGGGCAGACGAAGGTGAAGTCAGCAGGATAGAAGAAGAACACACTCCATTTACCTTCAACGTCTTTCTCGGTTACGTCGATGAATTCGCCGTTTTTGAACGCTGCGTTTTTGAACGGCTTGATTTTGGTATTGATAATAGACATCTGTGGCCTCCGTTAAAATATGTGATGCAGGTTACATAATTTTCGGGCCAACATCTAATATGCAGACGTTATCAATCTGATTAACGAAAGCTATCAAACGCTGAGAACCTGATGCTCTCTGGCCCGCCGGGCAGTGTACAGCGATTTTCATGACATTAAACCCGCTTTATCTCTCCCCCTCTCTTCCCGAATCGCTGCTAGTTTTGTAAGACCGGATAAAAAGGGAGCAGAGCTGTGGAGATACGTCCGTTTACTGAAGCCGATCGTCCTTTCCTGCGAACGCTGTTTCTGGCGGCGCGTCGGCATAACTGGCGCTGGCTGGATGGCAGCGAGTGGCAGCTGGAAGATTTTGATGGGGTGATCCTGGGGGAGACGGTGCTGGTCGCCGAGGCTGAGGGGCAGCGCGTCGGATTTGCCGGACTGCTGGAGAACGACAACTTTCTGCACAGTCTCTATGTCGATCCCGACTGGCAGGGGCGCGGCGTGGGCGGTGCCCTGCTGGAGGCGGTCCAGGCGCGCTTCACCTCAACCGGGGCGCTGAAGTGTCTGCAGATGAACAAAGCAGCCCAGGCGTTTTACCTTAAACATGGCTGGAAGATGATTTCGGAAGGCGAAGGGGAACATGGCGGCTACGTGCTGATGCACTACCCGCTGGCGTCGGCCTATGCCAGCGGGTCGGGTCGGGCTTAAAGTGCGCGGAAGGCAATCTCGCCAGGGATCACCTCACCCTGCCAGTAAAGCTGGGCGGCGACGCGTCCGGCCAGCTGGCGATAGAGCGCCGTAAAATCGCTGTCTGGCCGGCGGATCACCGTCGGTTCGCCTTCATCAAGATCTTCGCGCAGGTCGATGTGCAGCGGCAGCTGGGCCAGCAGCTGCGTCTGGTAATCCTCAACCAGTTTCTGCGCCCCGCCAGTGCCGAAAATCGGCTCGTGATAGCCGCACTGACTGCAGATATGCAGGCTCATGTTTTCCACCACGCCCAGCACCGGAACATTGACCTTCTCAAACATCACCAGCCCTTTGCGGGCATCAATCAGGGCAATATCCTGCGGCGTGGTGACCACCAGCGCCCCGGTGACCGGCACGTTCTGCGCCAGCGTGAGCTGAATGTCGCCGGTACCCGGAGGCATATCCAGCACCAGATAATCCAGTTCCGGCCACAGCGTCTCGTTCAGCAGCTGCATCAGCGCTTTACTGGCCATCGGGCCGCGCCACACCATCGCATTATCGTCGGTGACCAGATAGCCAATTGAGTTCGTCGCCAGCCCGTGCGCCATAATCGGTGCCATGTGGGTGCCATCCGGCGAAGTCGGCCGCTGATCCTGCGTGCCGAGCATGTTTGGCACTGACGGGCCATAGATGTCGGCGTCGAGGATCCCGACGCGCGCCCCTTCGGCGGCCAGCGCCAGCGCCATATTCACGGCAGTGCTCGATTTGCCGACGCCCCCTTTGCCGGAGCTGACCGCGATGATATTTTTCACACCGTTCACGCCCGGCTGATTTTTCACCCGCTTCAGGGTGGCAATATCATGACTGAGCCGCCAGTCGATCGCCCGCGCGCCGGTCTGGCGCAGCAGTTCGGCACTGACCTGCTCTTTCAGGGTGTCGAACCCGCTGGCCCAGGCAAAGGGCATCATCACTTCAATGTGCAGCGTACCGTCAAGCTGCGCCACATGATGCAGCGCTTTCAGCGCGGTCAGGTTCTGGTGCAGGGTCGGATGCTCAAAGCGTTTCAGTACGCCAGCCACGATGGCGCGCAGCCCTTCTGGCGTATGCGGTTCCCGGGATTGTGCTGTCATCCCTCACTCCTTATTTCTGCTCTGCTTACGCTGTTTTCAGCGAGGTAACCTCAATGATATCAGAAGCACATGGATTCGCGGCGACTGGCGGGATGAATCCCTTGTGTTTACGCAGGAGAAGCCTTCAGTTACCATCTAAGCCCGTTTTTTCAATCAACAGAAAGCTACGCAAACTATGACTCAAGTCGCTAAAAAAATTCTGGTAACGTGCGCCCTGCCTTACGCGAACGGATCAATCCATCTCGGCCACATGCTCGAGCATATCCAGGCAGACATTTGGGTGCGTTATCAGCGAATGCGTGGCAATCAGGTTTATTTCATCTGCGCCGACGATGCGCACGGTACCCCTATCATGCTGAAAGCACAGCAGCTGGGGATTGCACCGGAGCAGATGATTGCAGAAATGAAACAGGAGCATGAAACGGATTTTGCCGGTTTCAATATCAGCTATGACAACTATCACTCAACGCATGGCGACGAAAACCGTGAGCTGGCCGGGCTGATCTACGGTCGCCTGAAAGAGAACGGTTTCATCAAGAACCGCACGATTTCGCAGCTGTATGACCCGGAAAAAGGGATGTTCCTGCCGGATCGCTTTGTGAAAGGCACCTGCCCGAAATGTAAGTCACCTGACCAGTATGGCGACAACTGCGAAGTCTGCAGCGCGACCTACAGCCCGACAGAGCTGATCGATCCGAAATCCGTGGTGTCCGGTGCGACGCCGGTGCTGCGTGATTCCGAACACTTCTTCTTTGATCTGCCCTCCTTCAGCGAGATGCTGCGTGCCTGGACCCGTTCTGGCGCACTGCAGGATCAGGTTGCGAACAAAATGCAGGAGTGGTTTGAGTCGGGCCTGCAGCAGTGGGATATCTCCCGCGACGCGCCTTACTTCGGCTTTGAAATTCCGGGTGCGCCGGGCAAATATTTCTACGTCTGGCTGGATGCGCCTATCGGCTATATGGGCTCGTTCAAAAACCTGTGCGACAAGCGCGGCGACATCGACTTCGACGAGTTCTGGCGTAAAGACTCCACTACCGAGCTGTACCACTTCATCGGTAAAGATATCGTCTATTTCCACAGCCTGTTCTGGCCCGCGATGCTGGAAGGCAGCCACTTCCGCAAGCCAAACAACCTGTTTGTACACGGCTATGTCACCGTCAACGGTGCAAAAATGTCGAAGTCGCGTGGCACCTTTATCAAGGCCAGCACCTGGCTGCAGCATCTGGATGCCGACAGCCTGCGCTATTACTATGCGGCGAAACTCTCTTCACGCATCGACGATATCGATTTGAACATGGAAGATTTTGTTCAGCGCGTGAACGCTGACATCGTCAACAAAGTGGTCAACCTGGCGTCACGTAACGCGGGCTTTATCACCAAACGCTTTGACGGCAAACTGGCGGCTGAGCTGGCCGATCCGGCCCTTTATCAGACCTTCGTGGATGCCTCAGAGAAGATTGGTGAAGCCTGGGCCAGCCGTGAGTTCAGCCGTGCGATTCGCGAGATTATGGCGCTGGCCGACCTGGCTAACCGCTATGTCGATGAGCAGGCGCCGTGGGTGGTGGCGAAGCAGGAAGGCCGTGATGCTGATCTGCAGGCTATCTGCTCAATGGGGATCAACCTGTTCCGCATCCTGATGACCTGGCTGAAACCGGTGCTCCCTTCCCTGAGCGCACGTGCCGAAGATTTCCTGAAGTGCGAGCTGAGCTGGGATGCTATCGCCCAGCCGCTGCTGGATCACCAGGTCGCGCCGTTTAAAGCGCTCTACAGCCGCATTGAAATGGCGAAGGTTGAGGGACTGATTGCGGCCTCGAAAGAGGATGCCGCTGCCACAGCTGCACCGGTCGCAAGCGGCCCGCTGGCAGAGGCGCCTGTCGGTGAGCCCATCACCATCGACGATTTCGCCAAAGTGGATATGCGCGTGGCGCTGATTGAGCAGGCGGAACTGGTTGAGGGCTCAGATAAGCTGCTGCGTCTGCAACTTGACCTGGGCGGGGAAAAGCGTCAGATCTTCTCCGGCATCCGCGCCGCTTACCCTGATCCGTCAGTGCTGGTCGGTAAAATGACCATCATCGTCGCCAACCTCGCACCACGTAAAATGCGTTTCGGCATCTCTGAAGGCATGGTGCTGTCAGCAGGACCGGGCGGCAAAGATCTCTTCGTGCTCTCCGTTGATAGCGGTGCGGTACCGGGTATGCCGGTTAAGTAACCTGCCGCTGACGGAATCCGTTCCGGACTGAAACCCTTTGCGCCTCTCCGGGTGTGAAGGGTTTTTTATATCCGCCACGTACGCTTTCCCTCTGAACAGGTCAACGCGGCCTCCTCTCTTGCCGCTTTCCGGCGCATAAATGTGATCGCTAGCACGCTAAGCGGTTAATGCGTATGATGAAGCTCAGTAAAAACAGGAGCCTGCCATGCTCACCGTGCTGTCTGTCTTTGGGCGCTATCTGCGCGCCTTTATCATCATTTATCTCTGCCTGTATGCCGGAATCGGTATCGCCTCGCTGCTGCCCATTACCCTGCCCGGCAGCATTATCGGCATGTTAATTCTGTTTGCCCTGCTCGCGTCGCAAATCCTGCCGGTAAGCTGGGTGAAACCGGGCTGTCATCTGCTGATTCGCTATATGGCCCTGCTGTTTGTACCGATCAGCGTCGGGGTGATGAACTACACCGATGTCCTGACCGCGCAGTTTGGCCCTATCGTGATCTCCTGTGTCGTCAGCACCCTGCTGGTGCTCTCCATTGTCGGCGTGGGTGCCCACAAGCTGCACAGCCGGCAGCCAGCCGGGGAGGCGGGCGATGAGTGAAATCTGGTGGTCACTGCCGCTGACGCTGGCGGCCTTTTTCCTGGCCCGCAGACTGGCAATACGGCTGAAGCTCCCGCTGCTCAATCCGCTGCTGGTCGCGATGGCGATCATTATTCCGATACTGCTGCTGTTGCAGCTGCCCTACTCGCGCTATTTCGCCGGCAGCCAGATTCTCAATCAGCTGCTGCAACCGGCGGTGGTGGCGCTGGCACTGCCGCTCTATGAACAGATCCATCAGATCCGCGCCCGCTGGAAATCCATTATCGGCGTCTGCTTTATCGGCAGCCTGACCGCCATGACCTCGGGCACAGCCATTGCGCTCTGGCTGGGGGCGACGCCCGAAATTGCGGCCACTATCGTACCGAAATCGGTGACCACGCCGATTGCCATGGCCGTTTCCGGTTCGCTGCACGGGATCCCGGCGATCAGCGCCATCTGTGTGCTGATTGCCGGGGTACTGGGTGCGGTCTTCGGTCATATGGTGCTGAACCTGCTTGGCGTGAAGTCTAAAGCCGCACGCGGTCTGGCGATTGGCAATGCGTCACATGCACTCGGCACAGCGCGTGCAGCCGAACTCGATTTTCAGGAGGGTGCCTTCAGCTCGCTGGCGCTGGTGATCTGCGGCATCATCACCTCACTGCTGGCCCCCTTTGTTTTTCCGCTGCTGCTGCACTGGTTTGACTAAAACTTTGCGAGAGATCTCGCAAAGTTGAAACATGCAACACAGGTTACATTGTCAGAGCGACCTGGATCACATATAAACCGGTGACCGGCACGTCGCCCTGCTGAATTTAATGAGGCTCTCATGCAATCCCGTTTCCTCTCCGCTTTTGAGGCAATGCCAGCCACGCTGCAAACGGCGCTGGCTCCCCTGCTGGACGATCCTGACTTTGAGGCGCGACTGAGCGCCAGCCAGGTCGCTGCACTGCAGCAACAGACGCAGATGGATGCCGATACGCTGGCGCTGGCGCTGCTGCCACTGGCGGCGGCCTGCGCTGTCGCCACCGTCTCCCACTTCAACGTCGGCGCGATTGCCCGTGGCGCCAGCGGAGTTTGGTACTTCGGGGCCAACATGGAGTTTGTCGGCGCACCCCTGCAGCAGACGGTTCACGCCGAGCAGAGCGCGATTACCCATGCCTGGCTGTGTGGCGAGCCGCAGCTGGAGAGCATCACCGTCAACTACACGCCGTGCGGTCACTGCCGCCAGTTTATGAACGAGCTGAACAGCGGCACCGCTATTCGTATCAGCCTGCCGCAGCGCGCGGTGAGTACACTGGCTGACTATCTGCCGGATGCGTTTGGCCCGCGCGACCTCGACATCAGCACTTTCCTGATGGACCGCGTTGACCACGGCTATGCCGCTGCGGGTGACGAACTGGTGCAGGCTGCCGTTGCCGCCGCCAATGCCAGCCACGCCCCCTACAGCCAGTCGCACGCCGGGGTTGCGCTGCTGACCTTTAGCGGTTCGATTGTCACCGGCCGCTACGCGGAAAACGCCGCGTTTAACCCGAGCTTTCCGCCCCTTCAGGCGGCGCTGGTGCGGCTGAACATGCAGGGTGGCGATGTCCGTCAGATAAAAAGAGCGGTATTAGCGGAAGCAGAAAATGCCACGCTGAGCCAGTTTGCCGCCACGCAAGCCACTCTGCAGACATTTGGCTGCAGTGAGCTGCTGCATGTGACGCTGAACAAAGCATAACCGGCTGTCAGAAAGCCCACAGTTTTGTGAGCTTTTATGAACAAACGCTGTACTTCTGCGGGAAATTTCATAGGATCTGGCGCCAGAATTCACGTCATGACAAATTACTCTGAATAATTCAGGTTGCAGGATGGCAGCACGGTCGTGAATTTTCCCGCAGCGGTGACCCTGCCGCTACAGGCCCTGCAGTCTGAGCTATAACGGGTAAGAAAACTGGCGCTACCTTTCCGGCGTGACGCCAGACAACACTGCAACCGGAGCATCACCGCATGGAACTCGACTACGAAAGTAAACGCCCGCTTTATATCCCATATGCTGGCCCGATTTTGCTTGAATTTCCCCTGCTGAACAAAGGCAGCGCCTTTACCCTCGAAGAACGTAACGAATTTAACCTCAATGGTCTGCTGCCTGAAGCGGTGGAATCGATTGAAGAGCAGGCAAAGCGTGCCTGGCGTCAGTTCCAGGACTTCAAAAACAATAACGATAAGCACGTCTACCTGCGAAACATCCAGGACACGAACGAAACGCTGTTCTACCGCCTGCTGGATAACCATCTCGAAGAGATGATGCCCATCATCTACACCCCGACCGTCGGCGCAGCCTGCGAACACTTCTCTGAAATCTACCGTCGTGCGCGTGGCGTTTTCATCTCTTACCCGAATCGCGATCGCATCGAAGATATGCTGCAGAACGCCACCAAGCAGAATGTGAAGGTGATTGTGGTGACCGATGGCGAGCGTATCCTGGGTCTGGGCGACCAGGGCATCGGCGGAATGGGGATTCCGATTGGTAAGCTTTCACTCTATACCGCCTGCGGCGGCATCAGCCCGGCTTACACCCTGCCAGTCGTGCTGGATGTCGGCACCAATAACCAGCAGCTGCTGAACGACCCGCTCTATATGGGCTGGCGTCACCCGCGCATCACCGGCGAAGAGTATGACGCCTTCGTCAATGAGTTCATTCAGGCCGTTAAGCGCCGCTGGCCGAAGGTGCTGTTGCAGTTCGAAGATTTCGCCCAGAAGAATGCGATGCCGCTGCTGAACCGCTATCGCGAAGAGGTCTGCTGCTTTAACGATGATATCCAGGGCACCGCTGCCGTCACCGTCGGCACGCTGATCGCCGCCAGCCGCGCAGCCGGCAGCCGTCTGTGCGAGCAGAAAGTGGTCTTCCTGGGAGCCGGTTCCGCGGGTTGTGGTATCGCTGAGCAGATCATTGCGCAGATGAAATCTGAAGGTCTGAGCGACGACGAAGCCCGCAGCCGGGTAATGATGGTGGATCGCTTTGGTCTGCTCACTGACAAACTGCCTAACCTGCTCGATTTCCAGAGCAAGCTGGTGCAGAAAAGCGAAAACCTGCAGAACTGGGATATCGCAAGCGACGCAATCTCGCTGCTGGACGTAGTGCGCAATGCCCAGCCCGATATTCTGATTGGTGTCTCCGGCCAGCCGGGTCTCTTCACCGAAGAGATCATCCGTGAGATGCACAGGCACTGTAAGCGCCCTATCGTGATGCCACTGTCGAACCCGACATCACGTGTGGAAGCGACGCCAGCCGATATCATCGCCTGGACTGACGGTGCTGCACTGGTCGCCACCGGCAGCCCGTTCTCGCCAGTAAGCTGGAACGGTAAAACCTATCCGATCGCGCAGTGCAACAACTCCTACATCTTCCCGGGAATTGGTCTGGGTGTGATTGCCTCAGGCGCCAGCCGCGTCACCGACAGCATGCTGATGACCGCCAGCCGCGCACTGGCTGACTGCTCTCCGCTGGTCAACGAAGGCGAAGGCCCGGTACTGCCCGAGATCAAAGATATTCAGGGCGTGTCGAAGATCATTGCGATGGAAGTGGGCAAAGCCGCTCAGCTGGCGGGCGTTGCCGTGGTGACCTCAGAAGATGTGTTGTCACAGGCGATTGCCAACAACTTCTGGCTGCCGCAGTACCGTCACTATCGCCGTACCTCAATTTAATCCCCAGCCTGCCGGACCTGACGGGGTCCGGCAGTGTTCAAAAAGCGCACAGCCAGCCGGCAGTAACTTGCTTCGCTGCGACGCCTCAAGTAGCCTTGTGCCATCTCAACATTCTGATACCGAGTCTCCAGGCGCATGCTGAAACGCGTTTTCATTGGTCTGCTTTTCATCATCTTAGTGATGGTGGCAACTGCGCTCGGCCTCGATCGCTGGATCAGCTGGAAAACGGCGCCGTTCATCTACGAAAACGTCTCTTCTCTGCCGCATCGTCAGGTGGGCGTGGTACTGGGGACGGCAAAATATTACCGCACCGGCGTGATTAATCAGTATTACCTCTATCGTATGCAGGGTGCGCTGAACGCCTATAACAGCGGCAAAGTCAATTATCTGCTGCTGAGCGGGGATAATGCGCAGCAGAGTTATAACGAGCCGATGACAATGCGTCGTGATTTAATCAAAGCGGGCGTCGATCCGGCCGATATCGTGCTCGACTACGCCGGATTCCGCACGCTGGATTCGATCGTACGTACCCGTAAGGTCTTTGATACCAACGACTTCATTATCATCACGCAGCGTTTTCATTGTGAGCGCGCGCTCTTTATCGCCCTGCAGCTGGGCATTCAGGCGCAGTGTTATGCCGTGCCCTCGCCGAAGAACATGCTTAATGTGCGTTTTCGTGAAGTGGGGGCCCGGCTGGGTGCGCTGGCAGACCTCTTCCTGCTCAAGCGTGAACCCCGTTTTCTCGGCCCGCTGGTGCCGATTCCCGCCGTGCGAACCGTTCCGGAGGATGCGCAGAGTTATCCTGCTGTGACGCCAGAACAGTTGCTGGAGCTGGAACAGAAGTTACGGAAATAAATCTTCGATTAAGAGGGGGCTGGTGCAGCGCCAGACAGGTATGCGCTAGCTCAGGGAGCATACGCCTTCCGCAAAGATGCAAAGGGAATTCTGACAGCAACGAATAAGCCCAACGCGCAGGGAATTGGGTCAGAAGAGGAAAGCGTCCCGCGCCAGGGACGGCGCGGGCCGAGCGTGTCATGGATGACGGCTTTTGCGTCTTTCCGATCTGACCCTGTTCCCTGCGCAGGCTCCGTCTCAAAGCAATGACCTCAGCCTTTAAGCAGGCCGAGCGTGTCATGGATGACGGCCTTTGCGTCTTTCCGATCTGACCCTGTTCCCTGCGCAGACTCCGTCTCAAAGCAATGACCTACAGTCCTCTTCCATAAACAAAGCAGGCCGGGTGTGTCATGGACAACAGCCTTTGCAACTTTCTGATCTGACCCTGTTCCCTTCGCAGACTCGATCTCACAGCAACGACCCCGGCACTACCCATAAAAAAAGCGACCCGAAGGTCGCTTTTTTCGCAGCAGAGAACGTTACTTCTTACGCGAATACTTCAGTGAATCCAGCGCCACGGCGAAGATGATGATGCCGCCTTTAATAATGTACTGCCAGTAAGGGTTAACGCCGATATAGGTCAGACCGTAGTTGATAACGGTGAAGATCAACACACCGGTTACCACACCCGCCACGCTGCCCACACCCCCGGCGAACGAAACGCCGCCGACCACACAGGCTGCAATCGCATCCAGCTCATACATAAAGCCGAGGTTGTTCGTCGCCGAACCGATACGACCCGCTTCCAGCATCCCGCCAAAGGCGTAGAACACACCAGACAGCGCATAAATCAGGATCAGGTTCAGCGGCACGTTCACGCCTGACACTTTCGCCGCTTCCGGGTTACCCCCGATAGCGAAAATGTTTTTGCCGAAACGGGTTTTGTTCCACAGCACCCAGACGAACACAATCGCAATCACCGCGTAGAACGTGATGAACGACAGTTTAAAATCACCAAACCGCAAAAAGCCCTGAGCGAATTTCGAGAAGCCTGCATCAAAACCGGCAATCGGTGACGCACCCACATAGTCGTAATAGAGTGAGTTAATACCGTAAACGATAATCATGGTACCCAGCGTGGTGATAAAAGGCGTCACCTTCAGATAGGCAATGATCACACCGTTCACCAGACCAATCACACCCCCGATCACACACACGGTCAGGATAACCAGCGGAATAGGCACCGTATCCAGCGTCGGGAAGACTTTGTTCGCGTTGTCCATCGCCTGCAGCAGCGTTGCGGCGACAACCGCCGCCAGACCAACCTGACGGCCGGCTGACAGGTCAGTACCCTGGGTGACAATCAGACCGGCCACACCCAGTGCAATAATAATGCGCACTGAAGACTGGGTCAGGATATTACTCAGGTTCATTAAACTTAAAAATGTCGGGTCCTGGAAAATAATAATAGCCAGCAATACCAGCAGCACGACATAAATGCCGCCCTCTTTTAACCAGGTTAGCGCATTCTTTTTTGTAGTCGCTTTCATGTTAACAGCCCTTGCTTCATTAAAGGTGTAATGACGCTAAACGCAATATTTCGTTCTGCGTGGTTGTTTTGGTATCAACTATGCCTGCTACCAGACCATTACTCATTACCAGAATACGATCGGTAATGCCTAACAGCTCCGGCATTTCGGATGAGATAATAATGATGCCTTTGTCTCTTTTCGCCAGCTCAGCAATCAGCTGGTAAATTTCGAATTTTGCACCAACATCAATACCGCGTGTTGGTTCATCAAGCATCAGGATTTCAGGCTGGGTCAATAACCAGCGACCAATAATCACCTTTTGCTGATTACCGCCCGAAAGCGAACCAATCTGCGTATGGTGGCCCGGCGTTTTTACCCGCATGGAATCGATCACCCACTGGGTGTCACTTTTCATGCGTTTATTATCCAGCAGCCCCATACTGCTTTTATATTTTTTAATATTCGAGATAAGGGAGTTAAATCCGATATCCAGATAAGCATAAATACCGGTTGAGCGACGCTCTTCCGTTACCAGTGCGAAACCGTGATTAATTGCCTCATTCGCACTGTGGTTATTAATCGGTTTACCATGCAGTTTGATGGTGCCGCCCGATTTTTCGCGAATGCCAAACAGCGTTTCGACGATATCGGTACGTTTGGCGCCCACCAGCCCGGCAATGCCGAGGATCTCCCCTTTACGCAGATCAAATGAGATGTCACGAATCGAAGGCTGACGCAGAGAAGTCAGATTCCGCACCTCAAGAATGGTTTCCCCCGGCACGTTGGAACGGTCAGGGAAACGCTGGTTCAGTGAACGGCCGACCATCATCGCGATGATCTTATCCATATCCAGCCCTTCCAGCGACTGAGTCGCAATCCACTGTCCGTCACGCAGAATGGTAATCTCATCACACAGCTGGAAAATCTCTTCCATTTTGTGAGAGATATAGACGATGCCGCAGCCGCGATCTTTCAGCTTACGAATAATCGTGAACAGGTGATTAACCTCTTTCTCCGTTAACGAGGAGGTCGGCTCATCCATAATCACAATTTTTGCGTCATAAGAGAACGCTTTGGCAATTTCAATCATCTGCATCTGCGACACAGATAAATTCGCCACTTTGTCGCGCGGATCGATATCGATATCCAGCTCGTCAAAAATAGCTTTAGTATCCTGATACATCTTATCCTGATCGACAAAGAAGCCTTTGCGCGGATAACGCCCCAGCCACATGTTGTCCATCACGGTGCGCTGAAGGACCAGGTTTAATTCCTGATGCACCATCGACACGCCATTTTCCAGCGCCTCTTTGGAGCTTTTATAGTCGATCTCTTTACCCTGAAACAGGATACTGCCGGTATCTTTTTTATAAATACCAAACAGGCATTTTAATAAGGTGGATTTACCGGCACCGTTCTCGCCCATTAACGCATGAACAGAGTGAGGCCGCACTTTTAAATTCACATTATCTAACGCTTTAACGCCGGGAAATGATTTTGAGACATCCTTCATCTCCAGCAGATATTCTCGCTGCGCGGTCGTATTATCACTGGCCATATTTTACCTGGCTAAAAAACGGTGGTGACATAAAAAAGGCGCGACAGGGGTCGCGCCCGGAATCGAACTTACTTCTGGAACTGAGCCAGATTCTCTTTATCAACCGGAACGTAAGGTACGCGGACGATCTTATCCACCATCTTGAAGTTCGTACCTTCGGTAGCGGCTTTGCCGTTAGCCAGGTTGTTGGCAATATCCAGCGTGGCTTTCGCCTGGTTTTCCGCATCGTTCAGTACGGTACCGGCCAGCGCACCCGATTTCACCAGCGCCATCGCTTCCGGCAGGGCATCGACGCCGAAGACCGGGATAGCGGTCATGTTGTGCGCTTTCAGCGCTTCAACGGCACCCATCGCCATCGCATCGTTGTTGGCAATCACCACTTCGATTTTCTTCGCGTTCGGGCCTGACAGCCACGCATCCATCTTATCTTTAGCCTGGGCGGTATCCCACATCGCCGTATCCATCGCTAACTGCTGGGTTTTCAGACCATCTTTGTTCAGCGTATCGATCACATATTTGGTACGGGCTTCCGCATCAGGATGACCTGGCTCACCTTTCAGCAGCACAAACTGGATGGTGCCATCTTTGTTCAGATCCCAGGCCGGGGTCGCTTTCCAGTGTTTCTCAATCAGCTGACCCTGAATGATGCCGGATTCTTTAGAGTCGGTCCCGACATAGTAGGCTTTGTCATAACCGGCCAGCACTTTCGCGTTAGGCTCTTTGTTGAAGAAGACCACCGGCACGTCATTCGCGCGCGCTTTGTCAACCACCACGGCCGCGGCAGCCGGGTCAACCAGGTTAATGGCCAGCGCTTTCACGCCTTTTGCCATCAGTACGTCAACCTGATCGTTCTGTTTGGACTGGTCGTTCTGCGAGTCATTCATCAGCAGCTGAATGCCGCCAAGGGTTTTCGCTTCTTTCTCAATGTCTTTGCGCACCATTGACATGAAGTTGTCATCATATTTGTAAATGGTCACGCCGATACGGGTGTCAGCTGCGTGAGCGGTTGCACCAAACATCATGCTGGCAACCAGTGCGGTAAGCGTGAAAACCTTCTTATTCATGGTATCTCCGGTTTTATTATGCAGGGTCTTTTTAGCGCTGCCGCGCGACGTGGCGCGAAAGCAATCGGTAAAACAGATCGGCGGGGCAGTCTGCGCAATTTGCCGCTTACCGCTGACGCCGTCTAAAACCTGACTTCCCTGTGCCTGAACACGTCCGTGAAGAGGGGATGAACCCATTAACCGGCTACTGAGACCACAACTGATGCCGTTACACTGGCGTTACATAATGTTTCAGTCCGGTAAGACGCTGCCATCATAGTGAGAGCAATGTTAATTAACTGTGAATGTAATCACAGATTGAAAGCGGTTACATGGCTGAATCGCCTGAATTAGTGACGGACTCCACATTTTGCCGCTGCGCGACTGAATGACGCCGCACCAGCGTCGGCATAAAGATGTGCGTGGCGGTGTCATCCAGCAGGCCGGCCGCCCCCTGCAGTGCCAGCTCCGTCGCGACTTTTGCCATAGAAACAATAGGATAACGCACAGTGGTAAGCTGGGGATCGGTGTAACGCGAGATGGGGATGTCATCAAAGCCAATGACAGAAAAATGCTGCGGTACCTGAATGCCATTGTCTTTCAGTGCCGTGAGCGCGCCCGCTGCCATGCCGTCGTTGTAAGCAAATACCGCACTGAGATTAAGATTGCGGCCCAGCAGTTCCACCATCGCCGCTTCGCCGCCCTGCATGTCCGGCTCTGCACTGGCAATCCAGCTCTCCTGCGGCCGGATGCCCTGCTCTGCCATCGCCTGCATCCACCCTTCGCGGCGCTGGGCGACATCTTCGATAGGATGACTGGAACAGAGATAGCCGATGCGGCTATGTCCCTGTTGTATCAGGGTTCGCGAGGCCATCAGCGCACCGGCGACGTTATCCAGACTGACGCTGCGTTGTTCGAATCCCGGTACGACGCGGTTGATCACAACCATGCCCGGTACATGCTGCATAAAGTCAGCCAGCTCCGCGTCTGAAAGCGTTTTCGCATGCACCACCAGGGCGCTGCAACGCTGGCGGATCAGCACTTCAATGGCGTGACGCTCTTTCTCTTCCTGATGCCAGGAGTTGCTGATGAGCACATGCTTATGGACGCGCTGCGCCACGGTATCCACCGCTTTAACCAGCGCGCCAAAAAAGGGATCGGAAACATCCATCACCACCACCCCGATGGTGTCGCTGACCTGAGTCGCCAGCGCCTGCGCGTTGGCGTTAGGACGATACCCCAGCGCCTCAACCGCCTGTAACACAGCGTCGCGGGTATCAGAGGTGACGGCGCTGCTCTGATTGAGGACGCGCGATACGGTCGCCACTGAGACGCCAGCCTGACGGGCAACATCACGAATTGTTATCATGCAGCAGTTCCAGAAAGGAAAAAGAGGGCATCACGCCGGGTTGAACACCGGCGCTATTTTGTCAGGGGCGGGCGATGTGCAGCGTGAATTGCGTCACAGCAATGAAAACGGTTACATACAATTCTGTAACCTTTGTGATGGCGGTCATTATCTGGCGTGGTCAGAAAGGCGCGATTTTCCGGCTGAGAGCTGGGTAAGCCGCCGCCACAGCCACTCCAGCGGGCCCTGCGCGAAGAAATGTAACCAGATGAGTGAAAAGAGGATATTGATAAGCCAGACCGCAGGCACCATCAGCACCAGTTCCAGCCGGGTAAAGTGCATGTAGAAGCCAAAGCGGTAGAACAGCGTGGTGCAGATCAGCGACTGCATCAGGTAGTTGGTCAGTGCCATGCGCCCGACACACTGAATGGCGTAACTGAGACGCCAGCGTGAAATCTGCGGCCACCAGCCCAGACAGAGCGCCGCATAGCCCAGGCTGATCAGCGGGCTGGCGAGGTCGCGCGGGGTCTGCAGATAAAAGCCGCTCCAGCGGAACTCCCAGTGTAACAGCCACTGCGCAGCGACACCGACCACCGCAATCGAGAATCCCGCCGTCAGCAGCACGGCGGCGGCCTGACGGTAGTGCTGCAGGGGAAACTGGCCGGTCAGCCAGCCACTGCGCAGCAGCGCGCCGCCAATCATCATCAGGCCCGCCAGCTGCCAGCCATACTGCGCCGCCAGCGCCATCAGCCCCGATGAGAGGTGATCAAGCCGGTTCTGAATTGCTTCCCAGCCGCCGGCCAGTTTCCAGTAGCGCTCATATTGCAGATCGGCCGCGCCGGGCAGCCAGGAGCGGGTCGGCTCAGGATCGGAGATCGAGCCGAATACCAGCAGCACACCGCAGCCCACCAGGTAAAGCAGAATACCGGTATTCATCAGGCTGCGGGTGGAAGGGACATCGCGCACCACCCGCCATACCACCAGCCCGATGATGCCGTAATCCAGCAGAATGTCCCCCTCCCAGAGAAACACCCCGTGCAGAAAACCGATCAGCGCCAGCAGTGAGAGCCGGGCTGTCAGCCAGCGACGGCCGCGCGGGAGTTGCATCTGCAGACCGGCACCAAACAGCAGCGCAAACAGCGTAAGGAATTTGAGCTGAGCAAAGGTATCAGAGAGGGCCCACGTCCAGGCGTCAGTGAGGCTGACGCTCCCCTGCCAGGCCGGATTCAGGTAGGCCGCAGAGGGCAGACCAAAGCCGACGATATTGAGCAGCAGAATGCCGAGAATGGCACAGCCTCGAATAAAATCCAGCGCGTGATAGCGTTGCATGCGGCACCCTGCCCCATTGAGGCGGGCAGCACTATGCGCCCGCCGTTAACTCAACTATGACGTACCGCGCGCAAAAATTCCTGGCGGGTATTCTGACTGGACTTAAACAGGCCGCCCAGTGAGGTGGTGGTGGTCGCGCTGGTGGCATCCTTCACGCCGCGCGCTTTCACGCAGTAGTGCACCGCATCAATGGAAACGGCCACGTTGTTGGTGCCGAGCAGGGTCTGCAGGGCAACCAGTACCTGCTGTGTCAGACGCTCCTGCACCTGCGGGCGTTGCGCAAAGAACTGCACGATGCGGTTGATTTTCGACAGGCCAATCACCTTATCTTTGGGAATGTAGGCGACGGTCGCTTTGCCATCGATGATCACAAAGTGGTGTTCACAGGTGCTGGTCAGGGTGATGTCACGCACGGTCACCATCTCATCCACCTTCATCTTGTTCTCAATGACGGTGATTTTCGGGAAGTTGGCGTAATCCAGACCGGAAAAGACCTCATTCACATACATCTTCGCGATGCGATGCGGGGTTTCCATCAGGCTGTCATCTTCAAGATCCAGATTCAGCAGCTGCATGATTTCGGTCATGTGCCCGGCAATCAGGCTCTTGCGCGTGTTGTCATCAATGTCGCGTGTCGGTGCGCGTAAGGGCGTTTCCAGGCCACGCGCCAGCAGCGCTTCATGAACCAGGGCAGCTTCCTGACTTAGGGTGCTCATCGTACTCTTCTCCGGCTGGGTGTTGCGCCCGTCGGCTGTTGCGGCGGGCCCTGTAATCAGGCGCGTATTGTGAAACTTTCTTTGCAGGGAATCCAGCAATCAATCAGATTGATGAAGAAAGCGTTCATCGGTTCCGCCGCAAGACCAGCAGGCCTGCCCAGATGAGGCCCGCGCCCGCCACCCACAGGGCGGGTTCCAGCCAGTGTAAAAAGGCGGTGGAGAGAAACGAGAGCAGCGGGCCCACCAGTTGCCCCACGGCATAGCCGGTGGTCAGCAGGCCAGCCATATAGCGCAGATGATTGGGGGCCAGCTCACGCGCGCAGAGCAGCGACAGCTGCACCACGCTGAGGAAGCCGCCGCCGACCAGCAATGCGCCCACCAGCAGGCCGCTGAAGCCCGGCAGCAGCGCCGCCGCAAAGACCCCTAACGCCTGCGCCCAGAGCACCAGCGCCAGACGGACGTGGCTGCGCCCCAGGTGGCGCGTGAGGATGCCCAGCAGGATCCCCACCATCGCTGCGCCACCAAAAATCGGCCAGACAAACTGGGCGAACGCGCCATCCGGAAAACGCGCGGCAGCCATCTGCGACAGGAAGGTCGCAGGCAGGATGTAGCCAAAGCCCGCCAGACTGTAGCTCAGCACCAGCCGTTTAAGGTTGCGGTCCAGCACCAGCGGCTCCGGGGCCTGATCGGGGCGATGCAGCTCGCCACGCCGGGGCAGATTACGGGCAATCAGCGCCACCAGCAGCAGCGCCAGTGCGCCATAGGCGGCCCAGGCCAGCCCCGCAGAGACCTGCAGCGTGTGCAGCGCCACCCCCAGCAGGCCGCTGACAAAGATGCCGCAGCCTGGCCCGGCAAACACGGCCGCCGACAGCCCCGCCCGGCCATGGCGATGCAGCTGTTCATTGCTCCAGGCGGCCACCAGCACCATCGCCCAGCCACTGGCCCAGCCGATCAGGAAACGAATGGCCCCGTGCAGCCACGGCCCGCTGGCCCAGGCCGAGAGCAGCGTCAGGATCACCGCGCCCCATATGCCCGCCGTCAGGCGCAGCTCCACCCGCTTGTGCGCCCGCATGGCATCGAACGAGCCACAGAGATAGCCAAGATAGTTGAGTGCGGCCACCAGGCTGGCGCTGGTGAGGGTCAGCTGGTGCGCCTGAATCATCAGTGGCACCTGCGGCGTAAAGGCAAACCGGCCAATACCCATCGCGACAAACAAAGTTAAAAACGCGCTGAGCGCGACGCGAAACGCCATGGCTGAACTCCTGTGGTTTCGGGCTGGGATCTTTTCTGACTTGCTAACAGCGTGCAGGATGTCTACACTCACGAAAAGTGAATAATCATAACCAACTTGTTTACAGGAAGAGAAGATATGGATTTAGTACAACTACGTATGTTCTGTTCCGTCGCCGAAACGGGTTCCCTGGCACGCGCCGCCGAACAGCTGCATCGCGTCCCCTCTAATCTCACCACGCGGCTGCGTCAGCTGGAAGAAGAATTGGGTGTGGACCTCTTTATTCGTGAGAAGCAGCGCATTCGCCTGTCACCGATGGGCCATAACTTCCTTAATTATGCGCAGCGCATTCTGGCCCTGAGTGAAGAAGCGATGAGCATGACCCGCACCGGTGAACCGGCGGGTAACTTTGCGCTCGGCTCGATGGAGAGCACCGCCGCCACCCGCCTGCCCGGTTTACTGGCTGCCTATCACCAGCGCTTCCCCAATGTTGCCCTCTCCCTGATTACCGGCACCTCGGGCGAAATTATCGATCGGGTGCGTGAAGGCACCCTGGCTGCTGCGCTGGTGGATGGCCCGGTGGCGCATGATGACCTGAACGGCTGCATCGCGTTTCGCGAGGAGATGGTGCTGATTACCGGGCTGGATCATGCCCCCATCACCACCGCCCGCGACGTGCAGGACGATACCCTGTTTGCTTTCCGCAACAGCTGCTCCTACCGCGTTAAGCTGGAGAGCTGGTATCGCGACAGTCAGACCGCGCCGGATAATGTCATGGAGATTCAGTCCTATCACGCCATGCTGGCCTGCGTGGCGGGCGGTGCGGGCGTCGCCATGATCCCGGCCTCAGTGCTGAAACAGATGCCGGACCGTTCACGGGTACAGGCGCATACCCTGCCCCCTGCTTACCGCAACACGGCCACCTGGCTGATGTGGCGACGGGACGCCTTTACCCCCAACGTGGAGGCGCTGAAGTACCTGATTATCGAGAAATTTGACGATCGGCCGCTCAATGATGAGCTGATCTACCCCTTACAGGCGGCGGAATAAGTGTTCCACGCTATGTTTAAGAGCCTGGCTCTGATTAATCACGACCACCTGGCGCCACCGTGCGTCACAATCTGACTGGAAGAGGGATTGCATGAATATGATCAAAACCCGTGCCGCCGTTGCCTGGGCTGCTGGCGAACCGCTGAAAATTGAAGAAGTGGATTTGATGCCACCGCAGAAAGGCGAAGTCCTGGTGCGTATCGTCGCGACCGGCGTCTGTCATACCGACGCCTACACCCTCTCCGGTGCCGATCCGGAAGGCGTCTTCCCGGCGATTCTGGGCCATGAAGGCGGCGGCATCGTTGAAGCCGTAGGCGAAGGCGTGACCAGCGTGGAAGTGGGTGACCATGTCATCCCGCTTTACACCCCGGAGTGCGGCAAGTGTAAGTACTGTCTGTCGGGTAAAACTAACCTCTGTCAGGCGATCCGTGCAACCCAGGGCAAAGGTCTGATGCCGGATGGCACCACCCGCTTCTTTAAAGATGGCAAACCGATTTTCCACTATATGGGCACCTCGACGTTCTCGGAGTACACCGTCGTTCCGGAGATCTCACTGGCGAAAATCAGTAAAGAAGCGCCGCTGGAAGAAGTGTGCCTGCTGGGCTGTGGCGTCACTACCGGCATGGGCGCGGTAATGAACACCGCCAAAGTGAAAGAAGGCGACACCGTGGCGATTTTCGGCCTTGGCGGTATCGGCCTGTCGGCGGTTATCGGCGCCAAAATGGCGAAAGCGGGCCGCATCATCGCCATCGACATCAATACCAGCAAATTCGACCTGGCGCGCAAGCTGGGTGCCACTGACCTGATCAACCCGAAAGATTACGATAAGCCAATTCAGGAGGTGATTGTTGAGCTGACTGACGGCGGCGTGGATTTCTCCTTTGAATGTATCGGCAACGTCAACGTCATGCGTTCCGCGCTGGAGTGCTGCCATAAAGGCTGGGGCGAGTCTGTGATTATCGGTGTGGCCGGTGCTGGTGAAGAGATCTCTACCCGTCCGTTCCAGCTGGTGACCGGGCGCGTCTGGCGCGGCTCCGCCTTCGGTGGCGTGAAAGGTCGCTCACAGCTGCCGGGGATCGTGCAGGATTACCTCGACGGTAAATTTGCCCTGAACGATTTCATCACCCACACCATGCCGCTGGAAGAGATCAACGACGCCTTTGATTTAATGCACGAAGGAAAATCGATCCGCTCGGTTGTGCATTTCAACAGGTAATCAGGAGGCGTTATGGCATCCACTCTGGAGCTACTGGAAGAACACCGTATTTTTGGCGGCTGGCAGCAGCGCTGGCGTCATGCGTCGGCCGTGCTGAACTGCCCGATGACCTTCAGCATCTATCTGCCTGAACCGCAGGGCGATGCGCCGCCACCGGTGGTCTGGTTTCTGGCCGGGCTGACCTGCAACGATGAGAACTTCACCACCAAAGCGGGCGCGCAGCGGGTGGCGGCGGAACTGGGTCTGGTGCTGATTATGCCGGACACCAGCCCGCGCGGTGATGAGGTGGCCAACGATGAGGGCTACGATCTGGGCCAGGGAGCGGGATTTTATCTCAATGCCACCCAGCAGCCCTGGGCCGCGCATTTCCGCATGTTCGACTACCTGAGCAGCGAGTTACCTGCGCTGATTGCGGATAACTTTAAGGTCAGCGACCGTCAGTCGATCATGGGTCACTCCATGGGCGGACACGGCGCGCTGATGCTCGCGCTGCGTCTGGGCAACCGCTTTGCTTCGGCGTCGGCTTTCGCACCGATTGTAAACCCGATGCAGGTGCCCTGGGGTCAGAAAGCGTTTCAGGCCTATCTGGGCGATGACCCGGCGGCCTGGCGGGACTATGACAGCTGTCAGCTGATGGCGAAGGTGGCGCATCGTCTGCCGATCCTGATCGACCAGGGCGACAGCGATCAGTTCCTGGCCGACCAGCTGCAACCGGAGCGGCTGGAAAGCGTGGCCAGTGAGGTGGGATTCCCGCTGACGCTGCGCATTCAGCCGGGCTATGACCATAGCTACTTCTTTATCGCCAGTTTTGTGGAAGATCATCTGCGCTTCCACGCGCAGCATCTTCTGGCGTAAAAAAATCAGGGCCGCAACTGCGGCCCTGAACTTTTTTGCACGGTGCCGGGCCGGTAACGGCCCGCCGTTGTCTCAGACCAGCGCCGGACCGGTCAGGCCGTCAATCATCACCTGCGGAATGCCACGCGAGCAGTGTTCGATCCGTCCATCGACGCCATAGACCTTCGCCAGGGTCGCAGGCGTAATCACCTTATCCGGCTGTCCCTGCGCTACCAGTGTCCCCTGTTTCAGCATCAGCGCATGCTGCGCATGACGCAGCGCGATATTGATATCATGCACCACCACCACCGTGACGATGTTGCGCAGGGCGGTTTCGCGTCGCACCAGATCCATCACATGAAACTGGTAGTTAAGATCCAGCGCGCTCAGCGGTTCATCCAGCAGCAGCAGCTCAGGGCGACGGATCAGCGACTGTGCCAGCCCGACTAACTGCTTCTGTCCGCCGGAGAGCTGATCGAGATAGCGCATCGCCAGATGGGCAATGCCCAGCTGCTCCAGCAGGTGCATGATTTCTGCTTCGCTGCTGGCGCTGTGCAGGCCGCCGGAGGCGCGCTGCGCCACAATGATCGACTCCAGCACATGCAGATGCACGCCTGCAGGCAGGGACTGCGGCAGATAGACCACATTCTTCGCCCGGCGGGCAAACGGCTGAGTCATCAGATCCTCGCCGTTAAGCCACATTTCGCCCTGCCCTTTGTTCAGTCCGGCCAGGGCCCGCAGCAGCGTCGATTTGCCGCAGCCGTTGGGCCCCAGCAGCACGGTGATCTCCCCACGCGGCAGCGGCGCCACGTTGAGATCCTCAATCACCTTATGTTTTGGGTAGCCGGCACTGAAGCCGCGTAACGTCAGACCCTGTTCCATCACACTGTCCCCCGGTGACGCAGAATAATACTCAGGAAGAACGGCACGCCAATCAGTGAGGTGACGATGCCGACCGGGATGATTACGCCCGGAAGCAGGTTTTTCGACGCGACCGAGGCCAGCGACAGCACCAGGGCACCGACCAGCGCACTGGCTGGCAGATAGAAGCGGTGATCTTCACCGAACATCATGCGGGCAATATGGGGAGCGACCAGGCCGATAAAGCCAATCGGGCCGACAAAAGCCACGGCCAGCGCCGAGAGAATACTGATGCGCAGCAGCGTCGCCAGACGCAGACGACGCACGTCAATGCCAAAGCTGACCGCCCGGTCCTCACCCAGCCGCAGCGCCGTCAGCTTCCAGCTGCTCATCATGGAGAACGGCACCAGGATCGCCAGCGCCACGGTCAGGACGCCCAGCTTCTCCCAGGAGGCGCGCGCCAGGCTGCCCATGGTCCAGAAAACCAGCCCCTGCAGGGTATCTTCGCTGGCGATGAACTGCATCATCGAGACCAGCGCGTTGAAGGTAAAGACCAGGGCAATGCCGAAGAGCACCACGCCCGCCGAGGAGACCTGGGTCCAGCGGGTGATGCCGTCCAGCATCAGGGCGGCAAAGAGCGCAAAGACGAAGGCGTTGGCGGAGATTAACCACTGGTCAGGAATGCCGGGGATGCCGATGCCGAGGATAATGGCCAGCGCGGCACCAAATGCGGCCGCCGAGGAGACACCGAGGGTAAAGGGGCTGGCCAGCGGGTTATTCAGAATGGTCTGCATTTCTGCGCCCGCGAGGCCGAGCGACAGGCCCACCACAATCGCCATCAGGGCATAGGGCAGACGGATGTCCCAGACGATGACGCGGGTTCCGGCGTCGACGCTGTCGGGACTGAGCAGCGTATTCCACAGCGTCTCCAGCGAGAGTCCGGCCGGACCCAGCGTGAAGTCGAGGACCAGTGAGGCGATAATGGCCAGCAGCAGCACGCCGATCCAGATAACGCGGCGACGCAGCACCAAGTGGTAGCTATGCATGCTGTGCTGACGCGTCTCATCTCCCGCCAGCAGCGAAGTTTCGGTAGTCATGTTTTAACCCTGTGTGGCTATCCTGTCAGAAAACGCAGCCACAATAGTGCAGGTGATAATAATTATCAATTCGTGAAGATAAGCGAGACGTGAAAAAAGGGTAAAAAACGGTGTTGCAGGCGGGAGAATGGCTCAGGGAGCCTGTGCCTTTCGCAAAGACGCAAAACCCGCCATCCCTGGCGGGCTCAGCGCGGACCATCCCTGGCCCGCTATGCTTTGCTACAGGCACAGGCTCCCATCGCTTCACGATTCCTGCGGCCTGCCAGAACTGCGGCAGGCACCGTGCGCAGGAGTCAGCGCACAGAACTAATCTTTATGAACCGGGAACGCCATCTCGCTGTACTTCACGAAACGGCTGCCGCGCGTCAGCCTGTAGCCGAACCAGATGATCAGGAACAGCGGAAGGCCGATGTAGGTGGCCGCTACGCTGTACCAGTCGATGGTGTCGTTGAGAAACGCCTGATAGTTCTGACCCAGCGTGATGATCAGGCAGAGCACAAAGGCGAAAATCGGACCCAGCGGGAAAAAGCCGGAGCGGTAAGGCAGCGCGTTCAGGTCATGTCCCTGAGCGACATAGCCGCGACGGAAGCGGTAGTGACTGATCGCGATACCGAGCCAGGCGATAAAACCGGTCATGCCTGAGGTGTTCAGCAGCCAGAGGTAAACCTCCTGATTGCCAAATTTCGAGGTCAGGAAGCAGAGTCCCGCTACCACCGTCGTCGCCCAGAGTGCATTACGCGGCACGCCGCCTTTAGAGAGTCTGGCGAAAATCCGCGGCGCTTTGCCTTCACAGGCCAGGTTGTAAAGCATACGGGTTGAGGCGTACATGCCGGAGTTACCCGCCGACAGCACGGCCGTCAGGATCACCGCATTCATCACCGCCGCCGCTGACAGCAGACCGGCATTCTGGAACACCAGAGTGAACGGACTGACGCTGATATCGTTGATGTCATTGTGCAGCAGCCTGGGATCGGTGTACGGCAGGATCAGGCTGATAATCAGAATCGCGAAGACGTAAAACAGCAGGATACGCCAGAAGATCTGCCGCACCGCACGCGGGATATTTTTTGCCGGATCTTCAGATTCGCCCGCCGCGATACCGATCAGCTCGGTGCCCTGGAAGGAGAATCCCACAATCATCGCCACGCCGATCATCGCCGCAAAACCGCCCGCAAACGGCGCTTCGCCGACCTGCCAGTTATGCCAGCCCGCGTGTTCTGCACCGCGCATAATGCCGGTGATCATCAGCACGCCAACCACGATAAAAATCACCACGGTGGCCACTTTGATCAGCGAGAACCAGTATTCCGCTTCACCAAAGCCTTTGATGGAAATGTAGTTGAGCAGGAACATCAGGCCCAGGAACAGCGCGCTCCAGATCCAGCCTGGCGTGTCGGGGAACCAGTAATTCATCACCAGCTGTGACGCCACCAGATCAACCGCGATGGTCACCGCCCAGTTGTACCAGTAGTTCCAGCCGAGTGCGAAACCAAAGCCCTCTTCGACATATTTTGCACCGTAGGTGGCAAACGAACCGGATACGGGCATAAATGCCGCCAGTTCACCCAGGCTGGTCATCAGGAAATAGACCATCAGACCGATGAGCATATAGGAGAGAAGTGCTCCGCCGGGGCCGGCCTGAGCAATCGTGGCACCCGATGCGACAAACAGGCCGGTTCCGATGGAGCCGCCGATGGCGATCATGGTGAGATGGCGCGCTTTTAGTGCACGCTGTAACGCAGGTTGTTGTGTTGTTTTTGAGTCATTATGCATGTGTAAACGCTACGAAGGGTAAAAATGAGGCGAGATTGTAGCAGCCAGCTCGCCTCTGTATAGCGGAGCCACGCTGTTATTAGTTAAGTTCATGATCGCGCCTGAATTATTAGCGGTCACTCACGGCAGTAGGATAAAAAGCGCGTCAGCGCTTTGGAAATATGCTTCTGCCGGTGATGGATGCGATACAGCGTCCGGGTCAGGCGCGGCAGCGGAATCGCCAGTTCGATCAGCGTTCCCGCCTCCAGCAGATCGGCGATTACCCGGCGCGACAGGCAACTGATCCCCATGCCGTGGCGCACCGCATGTTTGATCGCTTCGGAATTACCCAGCTCCATCCCCAGCTGAAAGCTTGGCAGGTGAGACAGCAGCAGATAATCGACGATTTCACGGGTACCTGAGCCGCGTTCACGCAGGATCCAGGGGGCGTCCGCCAGCGTTTTCAGGGTGACCGGCTGCTGCAGAACAGGTGCATCCGGCGCGGCAAATACCACCAGCTCATCCTCCAGCCAGGGTTCACTGACCAGTTCGGTCATATGGCACGGCCCCTCAATCAGGCCGACATCGACCCGGAAGTCGGAAACCGCCTGAATCGCATCCTGACTGTTGCCCACGCTCAGCTCCAGCGGCAGGCCGGGAAAATCGCGTCGCCAGGCCGCCATCATGCCCGGCAGCAGATAGTTACCGATGGTGCTGCTGGCGAAGATGCGGATGGCCCCGTTGTCCTCTTTGAACAGCTGCTCAATCTCCCCCGCCTGCTCCAGCAGACCGACGGCACGGGGATAAAGCAGCCGGCCATGTTCGTTCAGCACCAGCCGTTTCCCAACCCGGTCAAAGAGCTGAACCCCAAGCTGACTCTCCAGATCGGCCAGCGCCGCGCTGACCGCCGACTGCGACAGCGCCAGCAGCTGTGACGCCTGAGTTGTCGAGCCACTCTTGAGCACTTCGGTAAAGACTTCGATTTGCCGCAGCGTAATGTGCATCGTCGATCCTTAAGTCGGTGAATGTCTGACGAGGTAGATGATCAGCGCCAGCCAGATCAGCCCCACCACCACCAGCCAGCCTGCGATTTTTTTGCCGCGGGAACGCCGCGATGCGGCTCTTTCGCTGCTGCTGATGCGCACCTCACGTGGCAGCAGGCGCAGCAGCAGCATAACACCGGTCGGAATAATGACCGCGTCATCCAGCACGCCCACAAACGGGATTACATCCGGGATGAAGTCGATCGGGCTGACGCCATAGGCGACCAGGCCCAGCATGCCCAGCTTGTTCCACCAGGGCGTGCGCGGGTCGCGAAACGCGAACCAGAGTACCAGCACATCCCTCTTGATCAGGGTTGCCCAGCGGCGCAGACGCAAAACGCTCATAATGTCGGCCTTATCGTTTATTCCGGTTGGTTATAAATATATTATCAATTTCACTTTTAAGCCAGTGCGCGTCATGATCGCCACTCACTGAAGAGGAGTGATCCTTATGGCCGAACTGAGCATCGTTAAAACGCACTCTGCCGCTGTGCGCCTGTATCCCGGTCTGCTGCTGACTGCCGCGCTTGCCGCTGCGGCGAGCTGGCTGGCGCAGCAGCCATTGATCGCGAGGCTGGGACTGGGTTCACTGACGCTGGCGATCATGCTGGGCATCGTGGTCGGGAATAGCGTCTGTTCCCCTCTCTCATCACACTGCGACAGCGGCGTCACGCTGGCGAAGCAGAAGCTGCTGCGTCTCGGGATCATCCTGTTTGGCTTTCGTATCACTTTACAGCAGATTGCCGATGTCGGCGTCAGCGGCATCCTGATCGATGCGCTGACCCTGAGCAGCACCTTCTTTATCACCTGTCTGCTGGGTATCCGGTTGCTGAAGCTGGATCGCGAAACCGTCTGGCTGATTGGCGCAGGCAGCAGTATCTGCGGTGCGGCGGCGGTACTGGCGACCGAACCGGTGGTCAAAGCCGCGCCGTCGAAAGTCGCGGTGGCCATCGCGACCGTGGTGCTGTTCGGGACGCTGGCGATCTTCATCTATCCCCTGCTCTGGCCGCTGGCGCATCATCTGTTTCCGGGTCTGAATGTTGCACAGTTTGGCGTTTTCACCGGGTCCACGATTCATGAAGTGGCGCAGGTGGTGGCAGCCGGACACAGTATCAGCCCGGAAGCCGAAAACAGCGCGGTCATTGCCAAGATGCTGCGGGTGATGATGCTGGCCCCGTTCCTGCTCTGCCTGGGGACGATGCTGCGTGGCGGGCGTCAGGGCCGCGCCCGTCAGCCGGTGACCTTTCCCTGGTTTGCCTTACTGTTTATTGCGGTCGCGCTGTTTAACTCGCTGCAGCTGCTGCCTGCTGCGCTGGTGGCCTCACTGAATCAGCTGGCTGGCCTGCTGCTGGCGATGGCGATGGCCGCGCTGGGCTTAACCACCCGTTTCAGCGCGCTGCGTGAAGCGGGCGTTAAACCTCTGCTGCTGGGTGCGCTGGTCTTTGGCTGGTTAATCGCAGGCGGTGGCACGATCAATCTGCTGGTGCAACATTTCATGGGCTAACCGCATCGGGTATCATGCCGTTTCATTCGTGCATAGCCCCAGGAGAAAGGCATGAAATATATTGGCGCACACGTCAGTGCGGCAGGGGGGGTGGATCAGGCCGTGATCCGCGCCCATGAATTAGAAGCCACCGCCTTCGCCCTCTTTACTAAGAATCAGCGTCAGTGGAAGGCCGCCCCGCTGACCACAGAGGTCATTGATGCTTTTCGCGCCGCCTGCGAGACTTATCACTTCACGTCACAGCAGATCCTGCCGCACGACAGTTTTCTGATTAACCTGGGTCATCCGGTTGAGGAGGCGCTGGAGAAATCCCGCGCGGCTTTCATTGATGAGCTGCGGCGTGCTGACCAGCTGGGGCTGACGCTGCTGAACTTCCACCCCGGCAGCCATCTGCATCAGATCGATGAGGAGAGCTGCCTGAAGCGCATCGCCGAGTCGATCAATGTCGCGCTCGACCAGACGCAGAACGTTACCGCCGTCATCGAAAATACGGCCGGTCAGGGCAGTAATCTGGGCTTCCGCTTCGAGCATCTCGCCACCATTATTGAGCATGTCGAAGACAAATCGCGTGTCGGGGTCTGCATTGATACCTGCCATGCGTTTGCCGGCGGATATGATCTGCGTACCGAGGCAGACTGCGAAGCGACCTTTGCCAGCTTTGAGCGCATCGTCGGTTTTCACTATCTGCGTGGCATGCACCTGAACGACGCCAGGAGCGCCTTTGACAGCCGCGTTGACCGCCATCACAGTCTGGGAGAAGGAAACATCGGCAGGACAGTGTTCAGCTGGCTGATGAAAGATCCCCGCTTCGATGGCATCCCGCTGATTCTGGAAACCATCAATCCCGATATCTGGAAAGATGAGATTGCGTGGCTGAAAGCCGAACAGCAGGGATAAAAAAAGGCGCCTGAAGGCTTTTCCAGACGGTGATGACATGATGTCGAGGGGAGCAGTTACCTTATCAAAGCAAACAGGGAGCCATCTGGCTCCCTGTTTATTTCACTTCCGCGTATCAGGCTTTCGCCAGCTGCTCTTCCGGACGTTTCAGTACCGCGTAGCTCAGACCCGCAATCGCGGTGCCGATGACGATCGCCATCAGATAACCGAGTACCGGGGTAATCGCGCCAGGGATCAGCAGAACGAACAGTCCACCGTGCGGCGCCATCAGTTTCGCGCCAATCGCCATGGAGATGGCACCGGTCACCGCGCCACCCACGATGCAGCAAGGCAGAACACGCATCGGGTCGCGGGCCGCGAACGGAATCGCACCTTCAGAGATAAAGCAGAGCCCCAGAACCAGCGCCGCTTTGCCCCCTTCCTGCTGACCTTTGTTGAACTTACGGCGCGCAACCAGCGTGGCCACACCCATCGCCAGCGGTGGCACCATGCCGGCGGCCATGATGGCGGCCATCGGTGCATAGGTCTGCGAGCTCAGTAAGCCAACGCCAAACGCGTAAGCCACCTTGTTCACCGGGCCCCCCATGTCAGTACACATCATGCCGCCCAGAATCGCGCCCAGCAGAACCGCGTTCGCGGTGCCCATGTTCGCCAGCCAGTGGGTCAGACCGTTCATGATGCCCGCAACCGGTTTGCCTACCACGTAGATCATCAGCAGGCCGGTAATCAGACTGGCAAACAGCGGAATAATCAGTATCGGTTTCAGCGCTTCCATACTCTGCGGCAGTTTAACTTTGCCGCTGATCAGCTTCGCCGCATAACCGGCAATGAAGCCCGCGATAATGCCGCCTAAGAAGCCGGCGTTGATGCTGGTGGCGATCATACCGCCAATCAGACCCGGAGTCAGACCCGGACGGTCAGCGATGGAGAAGGCGATAAAGCCTGCCAGTACCGGCACCATCAGGGCAAAGGCGCTGCCACCACCGATTTGCATCAGAGCTGCCGCCAGCGTGCCCGGCTCTTTAAATGCGGTGATACCAAAGGCAAATGAGAGTGCGATGCTCAGACCGCCTGCGACCACCATCGGCAGCATATAGGAGACGCCGGTCAGCAGATGACGATATGCCCCTGCGCCGCCCTGCTTTTTCTCCTCTTCTGCGCTGGCATTGCTCTGTCCGCTGGCAGCCGCTTTATAAGGCTTTGCTTCGGCTACGGCTTTATCCAGTTCCTGGGCGGTTTTCTTCAGCGCCAGTCCGGTTGAGGTGCGGTACATCGGCTTACCGGCAAATTTCGCCAGGTCGACTTCGATATCGGCGGCCACGATCACCAGATCGGCTGCTGCCACTTCTTCCGGGGTAATGGCGTTACCGGCCCCGACTGAACCGCGGGTTTCAACTTTCACCCACCAGCCGCGCCGGGTTGCTTCGGCCTGAATCGCCTCCGCCGCCATAAAGGTGTGCGCCACGCCGGTCGGACAGGCGGTAACGGCAACCACACGTTTCTGCGCGCCAGCCTGAGCCGGTGCCGCAGCAGATGCGTCCGCCGGTGTCGCCACCGCAGCCTGCGACTGCCAGGTTTTGGCTTCGGCTTTCGCGCGGTTCAGGAAGGTTTCCGGCTCACGGACGGCCAGCTGGACATCGCCCTGCCAGAGCGCTTTGCCGTTCAGCGCCGCGTCGTCCGGCACGTTTTTACCCAGCACAATCACCAGTTCAGCATCGGCAGGGTTTTCAGTCAGGGTCAGGCCCGCAGCAGCTGCCGCAGCAGCCAGGCGCTGTTGCGCCATGTAAGCGGAAGCCAGTCCCAGTGTAGGGTCTTTTATCAGCAGCGTTTTCATTATCGCTCTCCTGCTGTCAGTTAACGGGTTGTAAGTCGACACGCGCCATCATGGCGGCCAACTGAGTTCGATCGGATACACCAACATTACTCTGGCTGACGGCCATCGCCGCCACGGCAGTGGCAAGACGCAGCGTATGCTCGCTGGACTCGCGCATCAGCAGACCATAAATCAGGCCGCCCACCATCGAGTCGCCGGCACCCACGGTGCTGACCACATCACAGACCGGGGGTTTAGCAATCCACTCGCCGGAGGCGTTGACCCACAGCGCCCCTTCTGCGCCCAGTGAAATCACCACATGGGCGATGCCCTGCTCGCGCAGTTCGTGCGCGGCGCCAATCACATCCTGCAACGTCGGCAGTTTGCGACCGGCCCAGATCTCCAGCTCACGGCGGTTAGGCTTAACCAGCCACGGGGCGGCTTTCAGTCCTGCCACCAGCGCCTCACGGCTGCTGTCAAAGATGATGCAGGGGCAGTGGGTGCGCAGTTCAGTCATCCAGCGGGTAAAGGCATCGTGATCGACACCTTCCGGCAGACTGCCGCTGACGCAGACCATATCGAACTGGCCCAGCCAGGTCAGGGAGTCCGTGGTGAAGCGATCCCAGTCCTGACCCGTCACCTGAAAACCGGAGAAATTCAGATCGGTCACATCGCCGGTCTGTTCGGTGAGTTTCACATTGATGCGGGTGCGGCCTGGCACCACCTGAAAACGGTTGGCAATCCCCAGCTCGCTGAACAGCTGCTGGAAGCCATCCTGATTCTCTTTGCCCAGGAAGCCGCCGACGGTCACATCAATGCCCAGATCCTTCAGGACCCTAGCGACGTTAATGCCCTTGCCCGCCGCATGCAGTCCGGTGGTTTTCACCAGATTGACTTCGCCGCGTTCAATTTCAGGGGTATAGCCCACCAGGTCATACGCCGGGTTCAGCGTAATGGTGGCGACACGTCTGCTCATGCTGCCCCCTCGCCCAGACCACTGCTGATCGCCTCTTCAATGGCATTCAGCGCCTGCTGTGCATCGTCGCCACTGGCGGTAAAGCGCAGGCGATGCCCTTTCTTCACGCCCAGCGCAACCACTTTCATCAGGCTGCGACCATTGGCAGGCTTACCGCTGCCGTCGAGGTTGGTTATGGTGATCTCGCTGTTGAACTGCTTGATGACGCTGACCAGCGCCGTGCCCGGACGGGCATGCAGGCCATGTTCGTTGCGGATGGTGAATTCAGCAGTCAGCACGTCAGCCTGCTCATCCACTTCGCTGGTCAGCAGCGCATAAACGCCTGCGGCATCCGCTTTCAGCAGACGATCGGCTTTCCCCTGCTGCAGTAAGGCGCTCAGGTAACCCAGCACCTCCAGCGGACGTTCATCGGTTGCCGATACGCTGATCAACATCGCCGCCGATTCGCCCTGATGCTCGAAAGGATGCGCAGCACGGCTGATCGCCACGCCACTGCGCAGATTGCCCAGACTGCTGTCGCTGAGCCAGATGCCCTGCCCCAGATTCAGCGGCGTGGTTGAAACTACATCCGCCACATAACTGGCATCCACAACGCCAGCGGATTGCAGACGACCGGCGTTCATCGCCTGTAAGGTGATCAGGTCGCTGGCCGCGACGTTAAGGGTAATTAATGTGGTGTCGAAGCTGAATTCGGCGGCCTGTTTCTCGCCCATCAGCAATGCACGAAGATCTTCAGCAGAGGCGGTTTTCAGCTGTTCGGCAATGGAGTCATCGCTCAGAACGTGGGTCAGCTGACGCAGAAGCGCCAGATGCTCATCAGACTTCGCGGCAATGCCGATGGCGACATAGGCCGTCTGATCGTCACCCCAGGCAATGCCCTGCGGGAACTGAAAGACCTGAACACCGGTTTTCAGCACCAGATCGCGGGTGTCTGTGGTGCCGTGAGGGATGGCGATGCCGTTACCGAGAAAGGTGGAGGTTTGCTGTTCGCGGGCCAGCATGCCATTGACATACCCTTCCGACACATTCCCCGCCGCGGTTAACGCGGCGGCGACCTGACGGATGGCCTCTTCTTTATTCTGGGCGCTGGCTCCGGTATGGATAGCCTGCAATTCGAGCTGGAACATAATTCTCCTCGCTTGCTGAAATTGAATCGTTTCAGCCAGTGGGGATGTTTTTGCGTCACACTGTCAGAGACAGGTTGCCGGACCACCGCTGAAACGTTTCAGGGATTGTGGTACAGCGCAATTCTGCAGGCAAGAAAATGCGCAAACGGCGTAGCAGATTTTTGATGTTACGCACATTTCATGACGGTTGTGAGGCAGAAAGGTCGATCCGGCTGAAGCTGTTGCTGTAAGGCATCGACGCCGTCAGAAAAACGTCAGCGGCGTCAGCGCCTCAGGGTGCCGTATCCGCTTCCAGCTGCAGCAACCAGGTCATCGCCTGCTCGCGCGAGTCGCCGCACATGCTCGCTTGCGGCTGCAGCCCGGAACAGACGGCGGGACGCAGGGGCGAACCAAAGAGTTTGCAGCGCAGCAGCGCATCAAGCTGAATGCAGGGGGTGTTGGCGGGTTTGCCGTCGGGCATACCGGGGATGGGGGATGAGATAGAGGGTGCCGTGCAACAGGCACCGCACTGGCTACGGCATTGCATACTGAGCTCCGGCAAAAAAAAGTCGCGGCGACAATAGCAGTCCGGCGCGACAATTACCATGAATGCGGCGGCCTGACGCAAAATTTCACCCCCGCGATATTGCCAGTTTTCACCAGCGCGGGTAACGTTGCGCGCACTTCACTCTCAAGATAGCGAGAACAGCAATGCCAAAAGCCAACGAAATCAAAAAAGGGATGGCCGTCACGCACAACGGTAAACTGCTGCTGGTTAAGGACATTGATGTCCAGAGCCCCAGCGCACGCGGTGCCGCCACCCTCTATAAGATGCGCTTTACCGATGTTCGCACCGGTTTAAAAGTTGAAGAGCGCTTCAAAGGCGACGAGATCATTGATGCGATTTCGCTCAGCCGTCGTAGCGTGACCTTCTCTTATATAGATGGTGACGAATATATCTTTATGGATGACGAAGATTACACCCCCTACACCTTCAAACGCGATCAGATCGAAGAAGAGCTGCTGTTTATTCCGGAAGGAGGCATTCCGGGTATCCATGTGCTGACGATGGAAGGCCAGGTGCTGGCACTGGAACTGCCCCAGACGGTCGATATGGAGATCGTTGAAACCTCGCCGGGTATTAAAGGTGCTTCTGCCAGCGCCCGCACCAAACCCGCCGGAATGAGCACCGGCCTCTCGATTCAGGTGCCGGAATACCTGAGCAACGGTGACCGCATCCGCATCCATATTGCCGAACGTCGCTACATGGGGCGCGCCGAGTAAGCAGAGGGCGGGGAAACCGATCGTGATAATGTTATAGTATTACATTATCACGCTATCCCCGGCAGGAGCCTTTCCCATGACGCGCGTTAATCTCATCACCGGTTTTTTAGGCAGCGGAAAAACCACCCTGCTCTGCCATCTGCTGGCCGCCCGGCCCGCGGGCGAACAGTGGGCCGTGCTGGTCAATGAATTTGGCGAAATCGGCATCGATGGCGCGCTGCTGGCGGATCGCGGTGCGACGCTGAAAGAGATCCCTGGCGGCTGTCTCTGCTGCGTCAATGGCTTGCCCATGCAGGTCGGGCTGAATATGCTGCTGAAGAACAGGCCCGACCGGTTGCTGATAGAGCCGACCGGCCTGGGGCATCCGCGTCAGGTGCTGGAGATGCTCAGCGCGCCGGTCTATCATTCATGGCTGCAACTCAATGCCACCCTGACGCTACTCGATGCGCGCCAGCTTGCCGACCCGCGCGTGGTCGCCGATGAGAACTTCCGCGACCAGCTGGCCGCCGCCGACATCATTGTTGCCAACAAGCGCGACTGCTGGGACGATGAAGATCGTCAGCGTCTGGCTGACTGGCAGCAGCAGATGCAGCCGTCACGTCCGGTGATAGCGACCGAATTTGGCCGTATTCCCTCCGGCCTGCTTGATACGCCGCGCCAGCCACGTGAACTCCCCCTGCCACACCATCACCACCACCCTGCAACGAAACCGGCGAGCGGTCTGGCCGCCTTACAGCTGGAAGGGGCGGCACGCTGGCGGCGGACGCTGAACCACGGACAGGGCTATAGCGCCTGCGGCTGGCTGTTTGATGGTGACACGCAGTTTGACACCGCTGCACTGCTGGAGTGGGTCCGGCAGGCTCCGGTGGATCGGATCAAAGGCGTGATGCGCATCCGGGGAGGCACATTGCGTATTAACCGTCAGGCAAAAGAGTTGCAGAGTGAGACACTCGCCTCAACGCCGCCCGACAGCCGCATCGAGATTATTCATTCTGAGCAGGCTGACTGGAATCGGCTACAATCGGCATTGTTGAAGTGCCGTTTACGCTAACAAAGGTATTGTCGGCGGTTATTTTTTTAATTGAGCTTACTTATGCGCGCAATTCGTCTTATTACTATCCTGCTGCTGAATGCCCTGGGCGTCGTGCTCTTTCTTTCATGGTACCTGCCGCCTCAGCATGGCTTCTGGTTCGGCATCGATAAATCCATTTTTTATGGCTTCAATAATCAGATGGTGACCCATCCGCTGTTTGCGCTGATTGTCGCCATCACCAACTTCCGTGGCTTTGATGTGGTGTCCCTGCTGGCGATGGGACTGCTGTATCTGTCGATCTGGCGACGTGAAGCGCCTCAGGCGCGTCGCCGGATGCTGGCTATCGGCATCACCATGCTGCTGACTGCCGTGGTGCTGAATCAGCTGGGGCATCTGCTGCCAGTGAAACATTCCAGCCCGACCCTCTTCTTCGAAAACGTGCATCGCGTCAGTGAGCTGACCGGCATTCCCGCCAAAGATGCGTCGAAAGACAGCTTCCCTGGCGACCACGGCATGATGCTGATCATTTTCGCCTGCTTTATCTGGCGCTATTTTGGTTTCAGCCGTTTTTTAATCGCGCTGGCAATTGTGGTGCTATTTTCTCTGCCACGCGTCATGGCCGGGGCGCACTGGTTTACCGATATTGCCGTGGGCTCGCTGTCCGTGGTTCTGGTGGGCCTGAGCTGGTGGCTTTTAACGCCTGCCAGTGACGTACTGGTTAACTGGTTTTATCGCAAATTACCGGGAAAATATAAGCCCGTGATGTAAATGTTAAGCGCGGTCGGTTTATTTGACAGGATGTTAACTGTCCGCGCTAATAAAAAACAGCTCATCATTATTAGCCTGCTAATTAAAATAACGAGAGGAAAAGGTTATGACCTCGCCAGGCGGTTAAATAGTGATCACTCACCGCTGTCAATAATGAAAATTCTAAAATCCGTTTCTATGCGCCGAATTGGCGCCCCTTTTACCGCTTGTTATCGCCATCATTTCCCCATAATTGTTGCTAAATTAGTCAGCGTGTTACGGTTTGATTTCACATCAAAAAAACCTATATAAAATTGATTAAAAGCACTCGCCACGGCGTGTGTAATCAGTTAACCTCAGTCCCTGTGAGGCATTAGCGGCAGAAAATTCGGATTTTTACCGTGAAAAAATGTGTCCATTAACACATTTTAGTCATTAAGGATTTGTCTTAGTCTGTTTCGCTTATTAATCTCCCTGTTTTGTAATCTGGCTGGCGACAATTCTGTCGTAAGGACATCGAAGGAAAACCCGAATAATGGTCAAGTCTCAACCAATACTGAGATATATCTTGCGGATTGTGCCCGCACTGGCGCTGGCAACCCTCCTCTCAGCTTGTAGCAGTACCCATAGCAGTCAGAACGCGAATAACGAGAATCATGAAGTTAACAACCAGAATGGTTTTTTACTTCAGGCGTCTCAGGATGAGTTTGAAGAAATGGTGCGTAATGTCGACGTTAAGTCGCGCATCATGGAACAATACGCCGTCTGGAAAGGTGTGCGCTATCGTCTCGGTGGCGATACCAAACGCGGAATCGACTGTTCCGCCTTTGTACAACGCACCTTCCGCGATCAGTTTGGCTTAGAATTACCCCGCTCCACCTCTGAGCAGCAGGACACCGGCAGAGAGATTACCCGCAGTAAACTGCGTCCGGGCGATCTGGTGATGTTCCGCGCAGGTTCTACCGGTCGTCATGTCGGGATCTATCTGGGCAACGACAACTTCGTTCATGCCTCAACCAGCAGTGGCGTCATGATCTCCAGTCTGAATGATGACTACTGGAAAAAGCGTTACCGTGAAGGGCGCCGGGTACTGAGTCGTAACCCGTCCTGATACTCAGATTCGATTTTCTCTCAGCCAGAGAACATGAAACGCTGCTTACGCAGCGTTTTTTTTCGTCTTTTATTTTATCCGCCTTCGCCATAGCAGATAAAAGCATTGTATTTCAGATTAATAACGAGACATCCCCTGCATTCTCGTTATATTCTCGGTCGCTTAACCGAAGCAGTCGTGTGCATTAACATAATAATAATTTGATCAGGGGAAGCTCCTCATGCCACTGTCGGGGGCGCTACAGCGCCATGCCACCTATCCTCACCGAATCGCATGGCGTAGCGCGATGGTCGGCGGCCTATTCTTTCTCCTGTTCACGCTGCTGGCGATTCATCACACCTGGCATAAGCGCGAGCGGCAACATCAGCGCCTGCTGGAGCACAGCCGGTCGGCACTACAGCAAACGCTCGCCAGCCTGTATAACAGCACCCTCAGTCCCCTGCTTCCGTTTACCCATAATGCCTGCCACACCATCAATCGTGAACTGACCTCACGCGCCGCCTTTGCCGGGAATCTTCGTGCCATCCTGCTGGTGAATAATGGCAATGCCTTTTGCTCCTCGGCCACCGGCAGTTTCAGTCTGCCGATCAACATGATTTCGCCCCAGAGTGATATCTCGCGCGATACCGATCTGCAGCTGATGCCGGGCACGCCGTTGCAGCCGGATAAACCGGCCCTGGCCCTGTGGGTCAAGAATCCCGGCAGTCTGCAGACCGGCGTTTTCGCGACACTCAACATCAGCCTGGCCCCCTATCAGCTGATGGCCTCCTGGCATCCGGAGATTACCGGTATGGCTCTGGTGGCACAGCACAGTGCTCTGACCAGCTGGCAGCATGGCGTAACGGAGAATGAGAACCTGCCGACACCGCTGGTTCAGCAGTCGCTGGAAGGCTATCCGCTGCAGTTTGTTCTCTACGGTTCCACTCTCGCCTTCAGCGATTATCAGAGCATCCTGCTGAGTGGCCTGCTGCTGTCACTGCTGGTTGCCGGTGGCTGCTGGCTGCTGCTCGCCCACTATCAGCGTCCGGGCAGAGAGCTGATTCGGGGCATGAAGCGCGGCGAGTTTCACGTGGAGTATCAGCCGCTGGTTACCTCTCACGATAGTCAGCCTTATGGCATGGAGGCACTGCTGCGCTGGACGCACCCGACGGAAGGCCCGATCCCACCCGACGTCTTTATTCAGTATGCCGAGTCGCAAAACCTGATTATTCCACTGACCCGCCATCTGTTTCAGCTGGTTTCCCGCGATGCGCACCTGCTCTGTCACACCGTTCCCCGTTATGCCAGCCTCAGCCTCAACATTTCGCCCCTGCACCTGGCCGACCGCAGCTTCCGTCAGGATGTCCTGAACTGGCTTGAGAGCATGCCGGCCGGCCACTTTAATTATGTGTTCGAGATTACCGAACGCGTCATGGTGCGCGATGAAAATGTCGGCGAGCTGTTTGACTGGCTGCATCAGCAGCAGATTCGCATCGCCATTGATGACTTCGGCACCGGGCACAGCGCACTGATCTATCTGGAGCGCTACGCCTTTGATTACCTGAAAATCGATCGCGGCTTTGTGCAGAGTATCGGCACCGAGACGCTGACCTCGCCGGTGCTGGATACCGTGCTGCAGCTGGCTAAAAAGCTGAACCTGAAAAGCGTGGCCGAGGGGGTGGAAACGGTCGAACAGGCGGCCTGGCTGATCAATCGCGGCGTGACTCACCTGCAGGGTTATATCTTTAGTCGCCCGCTGCGGCCGGAAACGCTGATAGACTATTTTCAGCGTCATCGCGCCTGACCGGTCTGGCTTGGGCGGAGCCGAACACTTACTGGAGAGGGCATTCGCTATGCTGCTTCGCGCTGGACTTCTGCTGACAGGTGCCCTACTCAGCGCCCCGCTGCTGGCCGCCTCCGTTCTGCAAAGTTACGCTTTTACTCAGGCCGGGGAAGCGAAATATCCGCCCGGCTTCAGCCACTATGAGTATGCCAATCCCGATGCGCCCAAAGGCGGCAGCATCACCCTGGCGGTCATTGGTACCTACGACAACTTCAACCGCTACGCCTCGCGCGGCAATCCGGGGATCAATACCGGTGCGCTTTATGATGGGCTCTACACCAGCTCAGACGATGAGCCGGGTAGCTACTACCCGCTGATCGCCCTGTCGGCGCGCTACGCCAGCGATTTTTCGTGGACTGAGATCCGCCTGAATCCCCGCGCCCGCTATCACGATGGCTCACCGATTACGGCCCGCGATGTGGCTTTCAGCTTTCAGAAGTTTATGACCGAAGGCGTGCCTCAGTTCCGTGTGGTCTATCGCGGCGTGACGGTGACCGCGCTGAACGATCTCACGGTGCGCATCGACGCCACCAAACCGGACAGAGATCTGCTGATGGGCTTGCTGACGCTGCCGGTCATTCCGGCGTCATTCTGGAAAGATAAGAAGTTTAATGAGCCGCTGAGCGCCCCACCGCTCTCCAGCGGGCCCTATCGCATCAGCCGCTGGAAGCTGGGTCAGTTTATTGAGTTCAGCCGGGTCAAAGATTACTGGGCCGCCGATCTGCCGGTGAATCGCGGGCGCTTCAATTTTGATCGGATGCGCTACGACTACTATCTGGATGACAACGTAGCGTTCGAAGCCTTTAAAGCGGGGGCTTACGACTGGCGTGAGGAGGTCTCAGCGAAGAAATGGGCCACCCAGTATCGCGGCCGCGCCTTCGACGAGGGCTATATCGTGAAGCAGACCACGCCCAACGAGGCCGCTATTGATACCCGCTGGCTGGCGTTTAACAATGAGAAACCGCTGTTCCATGACCGTCGCGTGCGCCAGGCTTTTTCACTGATGTTCGATTTTAACTGGATGAACAAGGCGCTCTATTACGGTGCCTGGCAGCGCCCCAGCAGCTACTTCCAGAACACAGAGTATGCTGCTCAGGGTGCGCCGGATGCGGAACAGCGGGCCCTGCTGGCACCGTGGCGCGCGCAGTTGCCCGCCGGACTGTTCACTCAGCCTTACCAGCCGCCGGCAAGCGATGGCAGTGGCTACGACCGCGCCAGCCTGTTGAAAGCCTGGGCGCTGCTGAAAGAGGCGGGTTGGCAGATCAAGGATCAGCGCCTGGTCAATGCCAAAACCGGTCAGCCGTTCACCGTTGAGCTGCTGCTGCGCGGCGGCACCAGCGCGGAGTGGGCCCTGCCCTTTCAGCACGCTCTCTCGCGGCTCGGCATCACCCTGAACCTGCGGCAGGTCGACAGCTCGCAATATCTGCGGCGCTTGCGTGAAGGCGACTATGACATGATCGCCACCCTCTATCAGGCGATGCCGATCCCCACCTCCAGCCTGCAGATCCTGTGGCAGTCGGACTACATCAACGCCTCCTGGAATACCGCGCGGGTGAAAGATCCTGTCGTTGACCACTTCGTGCAGCAGATCGTGGCACACCAGGGCGATCCCGCTGCGCTGCGGCGGCTGGCGCAGTCGCTGGATCGGGTACTGCTGTGGAATGCGTATATGATCCCGATGTGGTACAACGCAGAGCAGCGGCTGGCTTACTGGGATAAGTTTTCCCATCCCGCCCGTAAGCCTGCCTACAGTACCGGTCTGGATAGCTGGTGGTACGACGCAAATAAAGCCGGACGCCTGCCGGCCAGTAAACGCTAAGGAGACGCCGTTGGCCGCTTACTTTCTGCGCAGAATCCTGCTGATCGTTCCGACGCTGTGGGCGATCATCACGCTGAACTTCTTTATCGTGCAAATCGCCCCCGGCGGACCGGTCGATCAGGCGCTGGCAAATATTGAGTTTGGTCAGACAACCGGCCTGCCCGGCAGCGGCGCGGACAGCGCCGGTTCACATGCCACGCGCAGTCATCTCAATCCCGCCGACAATCAGTACCGGGGCGCACGCGGGCTGGACCCGGAGGTAATTGCAGAGATCAAACAGCGCTACGGATTCGATAAACCCCTGTGGCAGCGCTACGGCGAGATGCTGTGGAACTATCTGCGCTTCGATTTTGGCGACAGCCTGTTTCGCAGCGCCTCGGTGGTGGGGCTGATCAAAGAGAGCCTGCCGGTGTCCATCAGTCTGGGGTTGTGGAGCACCCTGATTATCTATCTGGTGTCGATCCCGCTGGGTATTCGCAAAGCGGTGCGCAATGGCTCTGCGTTTGATATCTGGAGCAGCGCCCTGATTATTGTGGGCTACTCCGTTCCGGCTTTCCTGTTCGGCATCATGCTGATCGTGCTGTTTGCCGGGGGCAGCTATCTGGACTGGTTTCCGCTGCGCGGGCTCACCTCTGCGCAGCACGACACACTGCCCTGGTATGGTCAGGTGCTGGATTACTTCTGGCACATCGCACTGCCGGTGCTGGCGACGGTGATCGGCGGCTTCGCCACGCTGACGATGCTGACGAAAAACGCGTTTCTGGATGAGATCCGCAAACTCTATGTGGTGACCGCGCGCGCCAAAGGGGTGCCAGAGCGGCGTATTCTCTATCATCATGTGTTTCGCAACGCGATGCTGCTGGTCATCGCCAGCTTTCCAGCCACCTTTATCAGCATGTTCTTTACCAGTTCCGTGCTGATCGAAGTGATGTTCTCCCTGAATGGCCTGGGGCTGCTTGGCTATGACGCCACCCTGCAACGCGACTATCCGGTCATGTTTGGCACGCTCTATATTTTTACCCTGATCGGGTTACTGATGAACATTCTCAGCGATCTGACCTATACGCTGGTCGATCCGCGCATCGATTTCAGGAGCCATTGATGCCGCTTTCTCCCCTCACTCAGCAGCGCTGGCAGCGCTTTCGCCATAACCGGCGCGGCTACTGGTCGCTGTGGATCTTTCTGGTCCTTTTTCTGCTGTCGCTGGGTGCCGAACTGATTGCCAACGAAAAGCCGCTGCTGGTGCATTACCAGCAGCGCTGGATGCTGCCACTGCTGTTTAACTACAGTGAAACGGACTATGGCGGCGTGCTGCCGACCGCCGCCGATTATCAGGACCCGTGGCTGCAGCAGCGCATTGCCCGGCAGGTCTGGGCCCTGTGGGCGCCGATTCGCTTCAGCGACAGCACCCTCAATTTTGCGACCCAGGTGCCCTTCCCCTCTCCGCCGTCGGCGCAGAACTGGCTTGGCACCGACGCCAACGGGGGCGACGTGCTGGCACGGCTGCTTTATGGCACGCGTATCTCGCTGCTGTTCGGTCTGCTGCTGACGCTCTTCTCCAGCGTAATTGGCATTGTGGTCGGCGCGGTGCAGGGCTATTTCGGCGGCAGAATCGATCTGATCGGGCAGCGGCTGGTTGAAGTCTGGTCCGGCATGCCCGCGCTGTTTCTGCTGATTTTACTCTCCAGCGTGATCCAGCCCGGCTTCTGGTGGCTGCTGCTGGTCACCGTCGCCTTCGGCTGGATGAGTCTGGTCAGCGTGGTGCGGGCCGAGTTTCTGCGCACCCGTAACTTCGATTACATTCGCGCGGCGCAGGCCCTTGGCGTCAGCGACGGCCGGATTATGCTGCGCCATATGCTGCCTAACGCCATGGTGGCGACCCTGACCTTTCTGCCGTTTATTTTGTGTGGGTCGATCACCACGCTCACCTCACTCGACTTTCTCGGCTTTGGTCTGCCGCTGGGCTCGCCCTCGCTGGGGGAGCTGCTGCTGCAGGGCAAAAACAACCTGCAGGCGCCATGGTTAGGCCTGGCAGGCTTTTTCACGCTCGCGATCCTGCTTTCGCTGCTGATTTTTATCGGCGAAGCGGTGCGCGATGCCTTCGATCCAGGCAAAGGAGCCTGAATGACGACACCCTTACTGGCCATCAATGATCTTTCGATTGCCTTTCGTCAGGGCGATGCGCTTCGCCCGGTGGTGGAGGATCTCTCCCTGCGCATCGATGCAGGCGAAACCCTGGCGCTGGTGGGCGAATCGGGCTCCGGCAAGAGCGTGACGGCGCTGTCGGTGATGCGACTGCTGCATGAGGCGTCGGTGGTTTATCCCCGGGGCGAGATCCTGTTTCAGGGTGAAGATCTGCTGCACGCCCCGGAGGCGCGGCTGCGTGCCCTTCGCGGCAATCAGATGGCGATGATTTTTCAGGAGCCGATGGTGTCGCTCAACCCGCTGCACACCGTGGAGAAGCAGCTGTATGAAGTGCTCTCGCTGCATCGCGGACTGCGTCGTCCGGCGGCCCGCGGAGAGATACTCAGCGTGCTCGATCGGGTCGGCATCCGGCAGCCTGCCGCCCGGCTCAACGATTTTCCGCACCAGCTCTCCGGCGGCGAACGCCAGCGCGTGATGATCGCCATGGCACTGCTGACCGAACCCCAGCTGCTGATCGCCGATGAGCCGACCACCGCGCTGGATGTGACGGTGCAGGCGCAGATCCTGAAGCTGCTCCGCGAACTGCAGCGGGAGATGAACATGGGCATGCTGTTTATCACCCATAACCTGAATATTGTGCGCCAGCTGGCGGATAGCGTCAGTGTGATGCGCCAGGGGCGCATTGTGGAACAGAACCGGCGTCAGGCCCTGCTGGACCAGCCGCAGCATCCCTACACCCAGCAGTTACTGGCCGCCGAACCGGAAGGAACCGCGCTGCCGCTGCCTGCGGACGCCCCGGTGATACTTCGGGTCGAACAGCTTCAGGTCACTTTTCCACTACGGCGCGGCCTGTTCCGGCGGCAGGCGGCCGAAAAGCTCATACTCGCCGGGCTGAGTTTTACCCTGCGGCGCGGCGAAAGTCTGGGCCTGGTTGGCGAGTCCGGTTCGGGCAAAAGCACCACCGGGCTGGCGCTGCTGCGGCTGATTCGCTCGCGCGGGCAAGTCTGGTTTGATGGTCAGCCACTGCACCAGTTGACGCGCCGGCAACTGCTGCCGCTGCGTCGGCGCATTCAGGTCGTGTTTCAGGACCCTAATTCCTCCCTGAATCCGCGGATGACGGTGCAGCAGATTATTGCCGAAGGCATGGCGGTACATCTGCCCGCTATTAGCCGGGCAGAACAGGAGCAGCGCGTCATCGCGGTGATGGAAGAAGTAGGACTCGACCCGGAAAGCCGCCACCGCTATCCGGCCGAATTTTCGGGGGGTCAGCGACAGCGTATCGCCATCGCGCGGGCGCTGATTCTGGAACCAGAACTGCTGGTGCTGGACGAACCGACCTCCTCGCTGGACCGCACGGTGCAGAAACAGATCCTGACGCTGCTACGTCGTCTGCAGCAGCAGCGTCAGCTCAGCTATCTGTTTATCAGTCACGATCTCGATGTGGTTCGATCCCTGTGTCACCAGCTTATCGTGCTGCGTCAGGGGGAAGTGGCAGAACAGGGAGAGTGTGAAAAGTTGTTTGCTTCACCTGAGAACGACTACACCCGCGAGCTGCTGCAGTCGTCACGGCTCAGCCTGCGTTAAAGGTTTCGGCAATCGCCACGCCCTGATTTTTCAGGCAGCAGTTAGTGGCACTCTCGTCACGGCGCTGAATGAACAGGCAGGGCTGCCCTTCACATTCGGCCACTTTACAGTCGACCTGGATCTCTGCCAGCACCTCTTTTAACTGCTGCAGGATTTCCCACGCCGGAATGCCATCGTGGCTGATCAGACGCAGCGCAACGAACTCCTGGTCATCCAGGGCTTCATCAGGCTCAATAGCACTATGGCGATCGCTGGCCCAGCGGAAACGCTGCGGCAGGCGATGCACAATTGAAAGTTGCAGCATCGTTTACTCTCCCCGAATGAGTTTATGTCGCAACATACAGCAACCGATGCTGAAAGCTGACCGACAACCGCTGAGTCCGGACGAGTGTTAATCGTCTGCCCGCGCGCATTTTTTGCGACTCGCATCGCACTTCTGGCTATATGTACCGCGTTCACACGCCGTTAACAATCATTTTAGACGCAATATGATTACTTTTTTAGCTAAAGATTTTCACAATAAAGAAACATAACCAGAAAGGCCGCTAACAGAGCCAGCGGTAACAGGGAAAAACCCCTGCGCCCGGCTAGCGGGACGCAGGATGGGGACGTGACGCGTAGAAAAAGAGCAGCAGGGAAATCGTCGCGCACAGCGCGATGGTGCCCACCATCGGCCAGGCGCTGTTGAAACTCATCAGCGACAGCAGCGCCCCCACAAAAGCCCCGACGCCAAAACGCAGGGTGCCCGCCAGTGAGGAAGCCGTGCCCGCCATATGCGGGAACGCATCCAGGATCACCGCCATCGCATTGGATGAGACGATCGACACACAGCCGATAAACAGTGCGACACCCAGCACCAGCGGCAAAAAGCCCAGGTCAAAGGCGCTGACCAGCAGCAGCCAGATCCCCATAGAGAACTGAATCAGCAACCCCAGCCGGAACATCGCGACCGGGCCAAAGCGGCGCACGGCCCGGCTGTTAATCAGGGTCAGCACGAAGAGAAACACCACGTTAAGGCCAAAGTAGTAGCCGAAGTTTTGCGGCGAAACGTGATTCAGTTCGATATAAACAAAGGGACCGGCGTTAAGAAAGGTGAAGAGTCCGGCAAAGGAGAAGCCGCTCGCCAGCATATAACTGAAGGCCCGTTTGTGACGAAACAGCGTGACGAAATTACCCAGCGTGGTGCGCAGATGGAATCGCTGGCGCTGCTCCGGCTTCAGGGTTTCGCGGATCTGCGTGGTCACCAGCAGTGTGGTGACTAATGCCGCGCCCGACAGCGCCCAGAAGATGGCGTGCCAGCTCCAGAGCACCAGCAGCCAGCCGCCGATAATCGGCGCCAGCAGCGGCGCAATGGTGGTGATCAGCATCACGAAGGACATCATGCGCGAAAAGTCCTCTTTCGAGTAACTGTCGCGCATCAGGGCGTTGATCACCACGCTGGCGGCCGCAGCCGACAGCCCATGCAGAAAGCGCATGGTAATCAGCTGATCAATACTTTGTGACATCGCACAGGCCGCAGCGGCGCAGGCAAAGATCAGCGTGCCAAGCGCAATCACCGGCTTGCGGCCGTAGCTGTCCGCCAGCGGCCCATAGATGAGCTGCCCGATCGCAAACCCCAGAATGTAGAGATTCAGCGACATCTGCACGCTACCCGCCGACACGCCAAACTCACGCGCAATCTGCGGCATGGCAGGCAGATACATGTCAATCGACAACGGCATCAGCATGGCTAACAGACCGAGGATGACGACCAGACCTGTTGGCGAATTCTTTTCCTTACGCACACATTCTCCTGCCCTGTGGGACTGGCACGGGCTGCTGTCAGCCCGTCCGCTTATTTAGCCTGTAACTCTTTTGGCAGACCAATACTGGCGATCTCTTCTTCCGTCAGCGGCCGGTATTCGCCCGGTTCCAGATCGGCATCCAGCACGATGTCGCCAATGCGCTCACGATGCAGCTCAACCACCCGATTGCCGACCGCCGCAAACATCCGTTTCACCTGGTGATAACGCCCTTCGCTCAGGGTCAGCAGCACTTCGGTCGGCGTGATCACCTCCAGCTGTGCCGGTTTAGTCAGGCTCTTCTCATTGTGCAGCTGTACGCCCGCCGTAAACTGTGCGGCCGTATCGTCACTGACCGGCGATTCCAGTGTGACGCGATAGGTTTTCTCGCAGTGATGACGCGGCGAGGTAATCCTGTGTGACCACTGACCATCATCCGTCATCAGCACCAGTCCGGTCGTGTCGATATCAAGACGCCCTGCTGCGTGCAGTTTGAAAGACATCGGCTCTTCGAGGAAATAGAGGATGGTGGGATGATCGGGATCGTCGGTTGAGCAGACGTAACCCTGCGGTTTGTTCAGCATAAAGTAGCGTGGGCCGGTGAGCATCTGCAGCACGTTGCCGTCATAGGCAACTTCGTGGTCGGGCAGCAGTTTAAACGCGGTATCGCGCACGATCTCCCCGTTCACGGTGACACGCTGGCCGCGGATCTCGCGATGGGCGATGGCGCGGCTGATTTCCAGTTGCTGAGAGATGAATTTGTCGAGTCGCATGAATTCGTTTTGCCTGTTACTGCGGAGGGAATCTGAAACGGCCTGGTTAACCGTTGAAAATGTGCGGGAAGTATAACGTGATCTGCGTCCGCCTGACAGCGCGTTTACCGGACTTTCATGGCATAATTGCGGCCAGTTTTGCAAAAGTGAGCGCCATGTCTTTTACCTTACGCCCCTATCAGCAGGATGCGGTTAATGCCACCGTTGCGCATTTCCGTCGTCATCAGGAACCTGCCGTGATCGTCCTGCCCACCGGCGCCGGGAAGAGCCTGGTGATCGCCGAGCTGGCACGGCTGGCGCGTGGCCGGGTGCTGGTGCTGGCGCATGTCAAAGAGCTGGTGGCACAGAACCACAGCAAATATGAAGCGTACGGGCTGGAGGCGGATATCTTTGCCGCCGGACTGCAGCGCAAAGAGAGTCAGCGCAAAGTGGTATTTGGCAGCGTGCAGTCCATCGCGCGTAACCTCGAACAGTTCGACAGCGCCTTTTCACTGGTGATTGTCGACGAGTGCCATCGCATCGGCGATGACAAAGAGAGCCAGTATCAGCAGATCTTCAGTCATCTGCGCCAGCACAATCCTCAGCTCCGTTTACTCGGCCTGACCGCCACGCCGTTCCGGCTGGGCAAAGGCTGGATCTATCAGTTCCACTATCACGGCATGGTGCGGGGCGACGAAAAATCGCTGTTCCGCGACTGCATCTATGAACTGCCGCTGCGTTACATGATCAAGCATCAGTTCCTGGTGCCGCCGGAGCGGCTGGATATGCCGGTGGTACAGTATGACTTCAGTCGTCTCACGGCGCAGTCGAACGGCCTGTTCAGCGAAGCCGACCTGAATCGCGAACTGAAACAGCAGCAGCGCGTGACGCCCCATATCATCCGTCAGATCGTGGAGTTCGCTGAGGATCGGCTGGGGGTGATGATTTTCGCTTCCACCGTGGATCATGCGCGTGAAATCCTGCAACTGCTGCCCGAAAACAGCGCGCTGGTCTCCGCCGAAACGCCCGCCCGCGAGCGTGATGCCCTGATCCTGGCGTTTAAAGCGCAGCAGCTGAAATTCCTGGTGAACGTAGCGGTACTGACCACCGGCTTTGATGCGCCGCACGTTGACCTGATTGCGATACTGCGCCCGACCGAGTCGGTCAGCCTCTATCAGCAAATCGTCGGCCGCGGCCTGCGGCTCTCGCCCGGTAAGCGCGACTGCCTGATCCTCGATTATGCCGGTAATCCCCACGACCTCTTCACGCCGGAAGTCGGCGCGCCGAAAGGGGCCAGCGACAATCAGCCGGTGCAGGTTTTCTGCCCCGCCTGCGGCTTTGCTAACACCTTCTGGGGCAAGGCGACCGAAGATGGCATGGTCATCGAACATTTTGGCCGGCGCTGCCAGGGGGTGCTGGAAGATGATGAGGGAGAACGCGAACAGTGCGACTATCGCTTCCGCTTTAAGAGCTGTCCCGACTGCGGCGCGGAAAATGATATCGCCGCCCGGCGCTGTCACCAGTGCGATAAAGTGCTGGTCGATCCCGACGATATGCTCAAAGCGGCACTGAAACTCAAGGATGCACTGGTGCTGCGCTGTGCCGGCATGACGCTGGAACAGGGATTGGATGCCAAAGGTGAGTGGCTCAAAGCGACCTACCATGACGAGGATGGCACCAGCGTCAGCGAACGTTTCCGGCTGCAGACGCCCGCGCAGCGGAAAGCGTTTGAGCAGCTCTTTATGCGTCCGCATCAGCGCGCACCCGGCGTACCGCTTGGCTGGCAGACCGCCGCCGACGTACTGGCGCTGCAGCCGCTGTTGCGTCATCCCGATTTTGTGGTGGCCAGAGCCAAAGGCCAGTTCTGGCAGATCCGTGAAAAGATGTTTGATTATCAGGGTCGCTACCGCCGCGCGAATGAGCTGCGCTGACACGGATGCGCCGCTGGCAGGCGGCTATATCGTTTGCTCCCGGCAGGGATAACCGCTATACTGCCGCCCGCTTTTGCATGTGCATCAGCGGAATTGAATAACCTGCCTGTTACTGGGTCGCCTGTAGCAGGAATTAAATAAAGAGACGTATTAATGTTCACTATCAATGCAGTAGAACGTAAAGAGCAGGGTAAGGGTGCGAGCCGCCGCCTGCGTACAGCAAACCGTTTCCCGGCCATCATCTACGGTGGTTCTGAAGCGGCTGTTGCCATCGACCTGGATCACGACTCCGTAATGAACCTGCAGGCAAAACCAGGTTTCTACGAAGAAGTGCTGACCCTGGTTGTTGACGGCAAAGAAACCAAAGTGAAAGTTCAGGCTGTTCAGCGTCACCCGTTCAAGCCAAAACTGTTTCACATCGACTTCGTTCGCGCGTAATCGCGAGCCTTGTTGAACGTAGAAGGGCCGGTTGCGAAACCGGCCCTTTTATTTTGTCTGTCGCGGCCAAAGGTTATCGCCGCGCAGCGCAAAAAAAGCCGGGCTGAGCCCGGCTTTATTATTTGCTGCTGGTGCGGCGCTGTAGCTGGTCACGCAGATTGGGTGGCGTGCCTTTGATTGTCAGGGTGTCCGTTGCCGGATCCCAGAAAATACGCTCGCCCAGTAACATGGCGTCAAAGTTCAGGGTCAGTCCCCCGCCGCTGCCGGCAAACTTCGTCAGCTGGCGCAGCGTGCTGCGATCCGCCGGGAAGCTCTCCTCAAGTTCGTAGCCCTGCTCCTGGGTAAAGGCCTGAAAGGTTTTTTCGCCCACCGGTGGCAGTTCGCCTGACAGATCTTCCAGCGCAATCTCTTCGCCCGCCTGCAGTTGCTCGTTGCAGTAGCTGTAGACCTGCTGGCGATAATTCTGCCGCTCCTGCTTATCCAGCCCGGATTCATTGCAGTAGTCATCCACCGCCTGCAACAGTCCCCGGTTCTGCGCCTTGGTGTCTAATCCCACTTCGGCACCGAGGAAGTCCATGAAGAAGTCAGCCACTTTACGTCCGACGCGGCCGCGCAGGAAGGTCAGATAGCGGGTCGATTCCGGGTTAGTTTCCCACTCGGTTAAATCGATGCGCGCGACGATGTCCGCATGGTTGATGTCGAGATAGTGGGTGCTGCTGATATCCATCTGCTCATTGACGCGCATGCTGGACTGGCTGTTCAGCACGGCGATCAGCAGATAGTCTACGGCCAGATAGCGGTAGTGAATAAACAGCACCACGCCGCTTTCGGCGAACGGATATTTCGCCAGTTCGTCACGCAGACGCCCGGTGGCGGCACGGCTAAAGGCGAGAAAATCATCGTTGCCCTTACGACAATTACGCAGCGCTTCTGCCAGTTCACTCTCTGCATTAAACAGGCCGTAGGCTTTGCTTTTTGCGCTGTAAACCCGGTGTAACTCCTCCACCATCGCGTTAACCGTGTTGGTGGCAGGCAGCAGCGAATCGCGCAGCGCCAGCTCAAGCTGGTTTTCATCGCGTTTGATTAACTGATGCAGGGCAATCTGGTCGATATCCAGACTCATGGTAGACTCTCCTTTTAGCTCAGGCGCGTATTCAAACACCGCCGGCATCGGCTTTCAACTCCATACGTCAAGCGGACGCGGTACTTTCGATAAAATTGCGGAAAAAAGTATGCTGTTCCGGTACTATATCGCCTTTTGAAATGAGCTCAGACGACCCTATGCCACAATCTTCCCGTTACAGCGACGAACGCGTGGAACAACTCCTCGCGGAAATGGCCCAAATCCTGCAGAAGGATAAGGCCCCCACCGACCTCTCCCTGATGGTCCTGGGCAATATGGTGACCAACCTGATTAACAGCGATGTTGCCCCCGCGCAGCGTCGCACGCTGGCCCGATCTTTCGCCGATGCCCTGCAGGCGTCAGTGCGTGACGACAACGCTAACTAATTGGCTGATTTGACTTCATAATATGGTAACCAACCGGCAGCGCTACCGCGAAAAAGTCTCCCAGATGATTAGCTGGGGGCACTGGTTTGCTCTGTTTAATATCTTATTCGCGCTGATTTTAGGCAGTCGCTACCTGTTGGTCGCCGACTGGCCTTCTTCACTGGCGGGGCGTGTCTACGCCTATACCAGCTGGGTTGGCCACTTCAGTTTTATCGTTTTTGCCGCCTATCTGCTGATCATCTTCCCTCTGACGTTTGTGGTGATGTCGCAACGGCTGATGCGGGTAGTGTCCGCGGTGGTCGCCACCGCGGGTCTGACGCTGGTTATGGTCGACAGCGCGGTGTTCAGCCGCTTCCACCTTCACCTCAACCCGGTGGTGTGGGAGCTGGTGATTAACCCCGATCAGAGCGAGATGGCGCGCGACTGGCAGCTGATGTTTATCAGCGTGCCGCTGATTTTTCTGGTCGAGATGCTGTTTGCGACCTGGAGCTGGCAGAAACTGCGCAGCCTGAATCGCCGTTCGTTTGGTAAGCCGCTCGCAGCCCTGTTTATCAGCGCCTTTTTTGCCAGCCACCTGATGTATATCTGGGCGGATGCCAACTTCTATCGCCCGATAACCATGCAGCGCGCTAACCTGCCGCTCTCCTATCCAATGACCGCCCGCCGTTTCCTGGAGCGTCATGGTCTGCTGGATGCGCAGGAGTATCAGCGTCGCCTGGTTCAGCAGGGCGACCCGGAAGCGCTGGCGGTGGAATATCCGCTGAGCGACATTACCTTCCGCGATGGCGGTACGCGCAACAACCTGCTGGTGCTGACCGTGGATGGTCTGAATAACGCCACCATGGCCAGTGCGCTGCCACAACTCAATCAGTTTGCCAGCGAAAACGTGCGTTTCACGCAGCACTACAGCGCCGGAGATACCCCGGAGAAAGGATTATTTGGCCTCTTTTACGGCATCTCCTCCAGCTACATGAACGGTATTCTGGCATCCCGTACGCCGTCTGCCCTGCTGGGCGCGCTGAGCACGCAGGGTTATCAGTTTGGCCTGTTCTCCTCTGAGGGCTTTAACCCGCCGCTCTACCGACAGGCGCTGCTGACCGACTATTCACTGCCGGCGATGACCAGCCAGCCGAACGCCAGCACCGTCGCGCAATGGCAGAACTGGCTGGAGAAGCAGACAGGTTCCCAGGCCCCCTGGTTCTCCTGGATCGCGCTGAACGGCCCTGACGTCACCGGCGACAGCGCCAGAGCCCGTCAGCGCAGTTATCTGCGTCAGGCACCCGCCATTGATCAGCAGATTCATGCCGTTCTGAGCAGCCTGCAGGCGCGTGATTTGCTGAAGAACACCGTGGTGGTGATCACCGCGCAGCGCGGTCTGGCGCTGGAGGGTAACCCTGACAGCGCAGGTAATCGCCAGACATTGCAGGTGCCATTAGTGATTCACTGGCCTGATACGCCCGCGCAGACCGTTGATCGTCTCTCCGATCATCAGGATGTGATGACGACGCTGATGCAGCGCCTGCTGCATGTGCGAACCAATCCGGTGAACTATTCGCAGGGTGAGGATCTGTTTGCCGCACGTCGTCGTCATGACTGGGTCGCCAGCAGCGAAGAGAACAAGCTGGTGATCACCACGCCGCAGGTGACGCTGGTGCTCAACAACAACGGCAGCTATCGCGCTTATGATGCCGGGGGCAATGCGCTGAAGGATCACAAGCCGGAACTGACGCTGCTGTTGCAGGTATTAACTGAGGAGAAGCGATTTATCGCTAACTGATTAATTATCAGGCAAATAGTCAGCTGGTGTCTTGCATTCACGCCGATAACCAGTAGACTAATCCTCCAGTGTTCGGCACGTAGCGCAGCCTGGTAGCGCACGGTCATGGGGTGTCCGGGGTCGGAGGTTCAAATCCTCTCGTGCCGACCAAACTCCTTCAAAAGAAAAAGGGCTAATCGAAAGATTGGCCCTTTTTCTTTATGGGCTTTACTGTGCATGTGCAATCCCCCTTTGTATACACACTTCCCCCTCTTCTTTGCCCTTTTCCTTCCCATGACAGTACGGAATATCGCTGTGCTCAATTCCTACGCTCCAGCAACTGACGTTGCTTTCGCTACGCTGCTACCAGGCTGCGCTACGTGCCTCTCTCTTTGACGCATTTCATGCACGCTATGACGCAATACACATGACGCATTGTGAACGCATAGGGATAACTGATTGATTGTTATATCCCTACCCCTGTCTATCTATGACACATGTCAGGAAAGTGGAGGGAGAAGAAAGCTGTGTGAGAGGTGCCCTTCTCCCCGTTGATTAATACACCGCGATGTTAGTAATGTCTTCATAAGCCACATGAGGACATCCCCATGAAGAAGCGTTTTTCCGACGAACAGATCATCAGTATCCTCCGCGAAGCTGAAGCCGGGGTTTCTGCCCGTGAACTCTGCCGCAGGCACGCCATTTCCGACACCACCTTTTATACCTGGCGTAAGAAGTATGATGGTATGCAGGTGCCCGAGGTTAAGCGCCTGAAGTCGCCTGAAGAAGAGAACGCCAGACTCAGGAAGCTGCCTGCCGAAGCCATGCTGGATAAGGAGGCACTCCAGGTGGCTCTGGGGCGAAAGTACTGACGACAGACCAGAATCGGGAAGCCGCTGAGTTTATGTGTGATGCGACCGGTCTGTCACAAAGTCGTGCCTGCAGGCTTACAGATTTGTCCCTGTCGATCTGCCGCTATGAGGCTCAGCGCCCGGCGGCTGATGCGCATTTATCAGAGCGCATCACTGAGCTGGCACTGGAGCGCAGGCGTTTTGGCTACCGCCGCATCTGGCAGTTACTGCGCCGTGAAGGCCTTCATTTTAATCACAAGCACGTGTACCGCCTTTATCATCTGAGAAGGCTGGGCGTAAAACGCAGACGGCGTCGTAAAGGGCTGGCAACAGAACGTCTGCCGCTGCTCCGCCCGGCGGCGCCCAAACTGACCAGGTCGATGGATTTTGTCATGGACGCGCTCGCCACCGGTCGCAGGATCAAGTGCCTGACCTGTGTGGACGACTTCACGAAGGAATGCCTGACGGTCACTGTTGCCTTTGGGATTTCAGGTATGCAGGTGACACACATTCTTGACAGCATTGCGCTGTTTCGAGGCTATCCGGCGGCGATAAGGACTGACCAGGGGCCGGAGTTCACCTGCCGCGCACTGGATCAATGGGCTTTTGAGCATGGTGTTGAGTTGCGCTTAATCCAGCCGGGCAAGCCAACGCAGAACGGATTTATTGAGAGCTTTAACGGACGATTTCGCGATGAATGTCTGAATGAGCACTGGTTCAGCGGTATCGTTCACGCCAGGAAAGTCATTAATGACTGGCGGCAGGATTATAATGAGTGTCGCCCACATTCAGCACTGAATTATCAGACGCCATCAGAGTTTGCAGCACGGTGGCGAAATGGAAAATGTGAAGGTAAACAAACCGACATTCCTAACTGATGGTTATATCTAATACTGGGGGCAGGTCAATAATGGTGAGGTTAGTTTGAATGAGTATTTTAAAGAACAAAGTAATTACCTTTAAAATCAGTTAGTTAATATACTTCCCTCTACTTGGTCATGATTATAAAAATTTCTCATCATATGATGAAGTTAGGTATAATTTTGCGGTGCAGAACCCTATATCGTTAAGGATGCTATATGGATAACTACTGGGACAGGAACAGACAATCAAACTACTTTCTAAGTATGGCAAGTCTTGAGGCTAATCACTTAGTCAATATTGCCACATCCCTCTCACAGTTCCATCTCAAGGATGCGCTTGTCCGTGTAAGGTTTCAGGATGAAATAAGAGAGTTCACCCGCTTGCAGATCCAGACTATCCGCACTTCTACTTCGGATGATAAGTGTCAGGAGTGTATCCAAAATCTTAAGCAAGAAGCCCAAAATTTAAAGATTCAGGACAGGATGCTCAGAACAGGAGAAGCCGTAGTTTCGTCTTCTGTGAAGTTTTACCATGACCATGAAAAAGTCATTGGCTATGTCATCGACGGCATCGGAGTTGTTCTTGGGACTGTTCAGTTAGCGGCTGGGGTAGGCTTGTTTGCTGGATCACTGTTCAGTGGAAATGTTATCGGTGTTGTTGCTGGTTCTGCATTGATTGCTAATGGTGCAGGTTCAATGGCGGAAAGCATAGATAAGTTAAGAGGAGTTTCAAACCCTACTAATCCGGTAATTGAAGCTTATCAGGATGTAGCTGAATTTTTTGGATTTGATAAACGCCTGGGTCTGCTTGCTTATCAAGTAGTTGATCTCACTACATCTTACTACGGAATTTTCAAACTGACTTTGAAACCCGAGGCTTGGAGAATATTCAAGTATCTCCCTACTGATTACTATCGCCAGGTGCAGAGGATGAGCAAACAAGACCTGGCTTTAAAAGGTGCAACAGCAGTCTGGAAAGGTAGCGCTATAGGTGTGAACCTCTATCAGATGAATCACAACCAAAATGGAAACTAACTTTTGCTATTACTTGCAAACCTGTGTGCTTTCCAGGCCAAATTCATTGGTATGACAAAGTAAACGATTATGGCACCGATGATAAGGACGATTGCATAAGAAATCAGGCTTTCTCTATGCCCTTCCGCTATACCATAAATGAAAACTGATAAAATAATGAGCATGGAAATTATACCAGCCCAAAAGCGCTTGCTCAGCTCCTGAATGAGAGACTGAAGTGTATCTGATTTGTTCTCATTTCGGGTAAGAATTTCATTAAGCTTGCGGATATCATTCGCCGAAAATCCATTCTGAAGGAGCTTTTGCTCAAAATCGTTCATTTTGTCATCCTGAAAAGCCATAAGATAAAAGAAAATATATCATACATTAAAGCTGAGATGCCATATGATCCATTTGCAGAACACTCGCCCTAAGTTAAGTGTAAAGATCATATGGCATAGTTATTGTATCGCCATAATGAATAAAAAGTATATCCTAAACTCTTTTCTTCATTTTGAAACCATCTGATTTAGGCTCTGGTGCAGGTGTATAGCTTTTTTTTTGAGTAGTAAATATCCTCTCGACTTCATACTCATTCCAGATAATGTATTCGATAATAAACTTGTAGAAATACAGCACTCATTCAAGACTGATAGTTGAAGGTATTGCATAAAATTTGGACTGAGCAAAATGGAACTTAAAACTACAATTATATTGCTTGGCCCTTTTAGATATGGGTTTTGGTACACTTGCTGATACTTTAAGAAATATCCGACGCAAAAAAGATATGCATCTTTTACGATTTTTTCTTTATTGCAGTCTGATTCATCGTATCTAACTATAAATCTGTTTAGCAAAATCAAAAATCTTTGATCGGGCAAATATCTGTTTAGTTTGTTAATAATAAGCATCCTTGCTGTTGTTTGTCATCCTGACAATTAAAAACTTATCAAATAAAAGAAAGCTGTCAATAGGTAAAACCTATCAAATTTAGTTTTCTTGTGCCTTCTCCATTACAAATACTACCTATGATCAAAAACAAGGGACATTTACATTTCATGAAGTTCCCCCTAATACTGTCATAGCCAACTTCCCTAAATTCATCACAACAATGTTTACCTTAACTCTGTACTTCTGGACTCCACTAACGACTCCCCCCATTTTTCCTTATATTCAATTCCATCACTACAAATGAGGCATAAAAAAATGCATACCAATACTGAAATCCTTCAAATTCGTTTTATTCGTCTGCCTGAAGTCTTAAACAGAACAGGTTTTAGCAGAGCATGGATTTATAAAGTCATTAGCGAAAAAAATTTCCGAAACAGGTTAAAACAGGCCTGCGTGTAGTTGCTTTCATCGAAAGCGAAATTGACGCCTGGATACAGGAGACCGTTACTAAAAATCGTCTTCATAACGATAATCTCATTTAATTGCCTGATGAAATTTACAAAAAAATTCGTCAGCAAGAATAAAAAAGCACCATAAAACAATATTTTATGCGAAAGCCTTAACAGCAAAAAAACCGTAAAACTTGTTGGAAAGTGACTTACTTTAAAAATTATAGAGAGGAAAATTATGAATGATATTAAATCAACATCACAGAAATTAGTTTTTGCACTTGGTTTAATGCAACCGCTGAAGTTATTGCCAATTATATAAGCCAGTTTCCCGATGAATTTCCAGAAGAGATCAACCTCGAAAATATAATCACCTATTTCGTGATGCTGATGCTCAAAGGCGGTAACTTTCAGTGCGAAATCAACCCTGAATTAAGAGTCATCATGGAAAACGTAGAGATATATTATAAGAATAAAATAAAAAAGTAAAATCATGGCATGAAATAAGAAGAATATTTTTAGCATTTATTTTAATTTTTATAAGATCCCTTTATTCAATTGAATAATTAACTTAATAAAATCAAAAATATAGGCCACTCTCTTTAATCCTCTCGTGCCGACCAAACTCCTTCAAAAGAAAAAGGGGCAATCGAAAGATTGGCCCTTTTTCTTTATGGCGTTACTGTGCATGTGCGATCGGTAACCCCCCTCTCTGAATCATCCGCCACATTCTTACTTGTCTAAGCGAACGATTGCACCTCCTCTGCCTCCCACTGCAATACACTTACCGCGGGACATATCTATGTAATATCTCACTGGATTAGGCATATTTTCCATCATCCAGGAAATTTCTTCAGAAAATGTTAAGTCTGAGGTGGAAACAACGCAGACAGATTGACCGTCTAAAAAAGCGTTTTCAACCTCATGAAAACGCTCATCCCATCCGGAGCCTGTTTCCAGCGCATATTCTTTCGCTATTTCAATCGCCTGATTTTCCGTTAGCATTTCTGAGCTCCATACCAGACGTTATACATTAATCCTCCCACAACACGGGCCTGAGAGTAAACCAGCCGCGTCACACCGCCGACTTGATCCCCCCCCTTCCCTCGCATCCCCGCCAATCCGATCTATACTTAACAACCTGTGGGTAACAAGAGGAGAGTTTATGACCTTTATTGAAAAAGACGATCCAACAGAAGCACCTGAGTCAGGCGATAAGCAACCTTCCCCGCCAGACCAGAAGTAACCCACCAGGGCCGCGCGTGACGCGGCCTTTCTCTGTCAGCGTAATCCCTGTTCTTAACATTCAGATTAATCCTGCCAGCCGTTAGCATTCTCTCTGCAATCAGCCAGTTATGGCTTGCAGCAGAGGTGGATCCGTCTCACAGAAATGACCTCCCGCTACGCTTTTTCATCAAACTGAAACAAAAATGTCACAGAAACGCCTTACCCTGAATTCCCCTGAAACTGACGGATAATGTGTATGGCGATTAAAGCGAAGAGCCTGAAAGATGCAGAAACGTTATTGCACTCAGGCATCAGCAAAGTGGAGCTGGCGTATGACATCGGCAGCGACGATTTCTTTCGTCTGGCAAGCCACTGGTGCGACCGCGGCGCGCGTATCAGCAAAGGTCATCACCATTTTGTTGTTTCTCTGAAGAGTTTTGCCATCCCGCCCAACGACTGATCCTGGCAGGCTGCTTGCCCTGTTTGCATGCACCTGATTTAATGCCGTTTTGGCATCCATCATGGTTCCGCATGCGCTATCCCGACCTGCCGCTGCCGCCTGTTGCAGGCGGCTTTATTCTCTCCTCGCACCTGAGCCACAGCGATCCACTGCTGGCGGTGAGTCACTTTAATCCGCACGCTTACAATGACGCGCTGGCTGCTGCCTGGGGCATCACGCTGCCTGCCCACCTGCAGCAGGCTGTCAGCAAACGTCGTGCCGAATACCTGGCCAGCCGGATGCTGGTCAGGTCGGTCATGGCAGAGATGGGCATCCCTGACTTTATCCTGAACAATGCCCCCGATCGCTCTCCCTGCTGGCCGGCGGGTATCCAGGCGTCGCTGTCACACAGCGCGGGCGTTGTGGTCGTCGCGGCAACGCGTCAGTCCTGCGCTGTCGGGGTCGATGTTGAACAGATCATGCCGGAGACGACGGCTAATGAGATGGCCGGGCTGCTGATGAACGCGCAGGAGCAACAACTCTTGTGGTCGTTGCCGGTCACCTTCGGTGCCGCCGAGACCCTGCTGTTCTCCCTGAAAGAGAGTGTTTACAAGGCACTCTGGCCCCAACTGCATCAGCCGATGGACTTTCTTCAGGCGGCGCTGGTGTCGGTGGATTGTGCCCGACAGCGCGCCACGCTGCGGCTGACTCAGCACTTCAGCGAGCGATTTCCGGCGGGCACATTATTACAGGCGACATTTTTGTGGCGGGAGAATCGGGTGATGACGCAGGTGGTGTATCAGGATTAAAAAACCGGCTAAACAACGCAGCTTAGCCGGGGGTAAACACAGACGAAAGAAGAAGTTTCAGGATCGCAGAAACCGCTGTTTCTGCTGTCCGCTACAGTAACCGCTTTCAGGCGCAGCCGGCCAATACGCTTTTTTGCTAAGTTTTGCCATCTGCCGCTAAAGGCCGGTGTCGGTGCGTTTTACCGAGTCGAGCGTGGCGAGGTCGCGCTCATTACCGGTCAGCTCGGTTAACTGCCCTTCGCGCATCTCCAGCAGCCGGTCCGCGTGAATGAAATAGTGATCGTCATGGCTGATGGCAAATACCGTTTTGCCCGCCTCCTGCAGCCACGGCAGCAGCTCACGATAGAAGATGCGACGGAAATGGGGGTCCTGATCGGCCGCCCACTCATCCAGCAGCAGCACATCCCGCTCTTCTGCCACCGCCAGCAGCAGTGCCAGGCGCTTACTCTGCCCTTTGGACAGCCGGAGGTTCAGCACCCTATTGCCGGCCAGTTTCAGCTTATCCTGCATCTTCAGCCTCTCCAGCCACTGCTGAACCAGCGCCGGATTCGCCGGAACCCCTTCCCGCCCGATGAGCCGATCAAAGAGGTGCAGATCGGTAAAGACCGCCGAGAACTGACTGCGCCAGCGATCAAGTTCATCTGCCGTGATCGGCTGACCATCCAGCAGCAGCGTGCCGGACTGCGGCTGATAAAGCCCGGTCAGCAGCATCGCCAGCGTCGATTTCCCGCTGCCGTTACCGCCAATCAGAAAGACCAGCTCTCCCCGGCGCAGCGTCAGATTGATCGGCCCGACCTTAAAGCCGTTGTCGCCGTAGTGGAAGGCGACATCGCGTAACTCCAGCGTCTGCCACGCCGCAGTAGCGGCTGGCGCGTGGAAGCCAGCCTGATAAGGGGCGAGATCGAAGGCGTTAAGTTTGCGGAACGCCACCTGCGCGCTGAGCAGCGTAGGCAGCGCGCCGACCGCCGAGAGCAGCGGCGTGCGCAGAAACAGCAGCGTCAGGGAGAAAGTCGCGGCGACGGCCGTGTCAGCCCAGCCCAGGCTGTTAGCCATAAAAAAGACGATGCCGATAGCCCCTAAGGTCATGATGTTCGACCAGTTAACCGCACTGAGATGATAGGTGTCGGCCCGCACAATATGATGACGCCAGGCGCGGGCATCTTCCTGATAAACCGTGTCGTAGACCTGCTGAGCGCGCGACCGGTTAAGCTGCAGCTCTTTACGCCCCTCTATCACCGTCTGGTAATCGCGATAGAGGCTATCTTCGATCTCCCGCAGCTTCGCCATATGCTGATAGACCCGCGAGACCAGCAGCCAGCCGCCCACCAGCGTGACGGCCATCCAGAGAGTGGTCACCAGTAACATCTCCGGAGAGAGCCAGGCGAGATAGATCGCCGAACCGAGGCTAATAATGATGCCCTGAAACAGCTCCGGCAGCCGCACAAAAGCCAGCGTAATGGCGCGTACATCGCTGGTCAGCCCCGCCAGCAGCTGGGCACTGCCGAGTTGCTCAATGCGCTCGACCCGGGTGTCGAGAATACGTTTGATAAATTCCCCGCGCAGGCGCCAGACAAACTGATGGCCGAGCGTCGTCAGCGCCAGCTGCGAGGCGAGCGTGACCGCCATCAGTACCACCAGCTGCAACAGAAACTGCGGCAGCACCGCAAAAGAGGTGTTAATGGCAACGATCATTTCGCGGTTGATGAAGGCGATCATCCCGATGCCCAGCACTGCGCTTAACAGCGTCAGGGCAATCACCCCAATGAAAGGCCAGCGGAACTGGCGAAAAACAACGTATAGCAACGTCATGCAGGCAATCCAGCGTCAAAAAACAGCCTGCAGTGTAATGGGATGCGGAATGATAGCAATAGTTATTCTCACCGCGTCGGAGGGCTCAGAAGGCGCGGCGGAAGGTAAGGTTATAACGCCAGGCCCCCACCAGCGGATGCACGCCAGGCTTGAGCGGCAGGATACCGTGATAACGCAGGCGAGACGGCCCGCCCCACACCACAATGTCGCCATGTTCCAGCAGCACCCGCTGGGTAGCGTCGCCCCGCTCAAAGCCGCCAAACTGAAACACGGCCGGTAGCCCCAGCGACACGGAGACAATCGGCTGGCGCATATCTTTTTCATCTTTGTCCTGATGCAGCGTCAGCTTTGCGCCCGGTTCATAGCGATTAAGTAAACAGGCATCCGGAGTGAAGCCGGGAAAGCCCGCTTCAAGGGCGGCCTGTTGCGCCAGGGTGCGAAACAGGGGCGGCATCGGGGGCCAGCGGCGGCCATTGAGATTGTCCTGTTGCTCATACTGATAGCCGCGCGAATCCACCGACCAGCCAAAGTCGCCGCAGTTGGTCATCGCGACTGACATGCGGTGCCCGCCGGGCGTAATGCGATGGGCAAACGGATTCTGTTCTGCAATCGCCATCACCTGCTGATACAGCGTTTCTGCATCCTCACGCGCGCGGCGGCGCAGGATCACGGCGCCTTCTGCCAGCGGCTCCTGCCAGGGTTGCTCTTCACTAAAGAGATCTAACATCAGGGTTCTCCGGTCGTTTCAGCGGGGATCAGGAAAGCAGCAAACTGCGGCGACATCCAGCTGACAAATTTATCGCCCTGTTTGCTGATCAGATAGACCGCCAGATGCTGTTCGAGTGCCAGCGCTTTGGCTTTCTCCGTGCCGAGTACCATCAGGCCCGTATCCCAGCCATCCGCTTCCAGCGCCGTGGTGGCAATCACCGTGGCGGAAACCAGCTTATGCTCAATAGGCCGTCCGGTAACGGGATCGATGACATGAGAAATCCGTTTGCCGTCCAGTTCATAATAGTTGCGATAGCTGCCGGAGGTGCTGATGCCGTGGCCCTGCAGATCCACGCGCGCCTGAACGGCATTCTCGCGGTCGGTAGGTTTCTGGATCGCCACCCGCCAGGGCTGCTGCTGCGCATTCAGCCCGCGGCTCAGCACCGCGCCGCCCACCGACACCAGATAGTTGTTGATGCCGAGCTGCTCCATCAGCCGTGCCAGATGATCGGTCGCAAAGCCCTCGCCGACGGTTGAGAGGTCAACATAGAGCCCCGGCAGATCTTTCTGCAGCCACTGCCCCCCGGCGCCCTGCACCACCCGCAGATGCTGCAGACCGGTCTCCGCCCGGGCGGCCGCGATCTGTGCCGCATCGGGCGTGTGGACGGGCTGTTTCGTCGGGCCGAAGCCCCACAGATTGACCAGCGGGCCGACGGTGATATCCATCGCGCCGCCGGTTTTACGGCCAATCCGCAGTGCGGTGGTGATAATGTCCGCCATGTTTTCACTCACCGGCTGCGGGGTGAGATCGCGGCTTTGGTTAAAGCGCGACAGTGCGGAGTCCGGCTTCCACGTCGAGAGTTCCGCATCGTCAGCGTCCAGCTGCTGCTGAATACGCTGCTGCAATTCCCCCTTGCGCGCCTGATCGACACCCGCCAGACTCACCCGCCAGACGGTTCCCATCGTTTTCCCTTCCAGCACCAGCGCCGGTTCAGCCGCAGGTTTATCGCAGGCCACTAGCGACAGTGCCAGCAGCGCCGTAAACAGCAGATTAGTCTGATATCGCATTCTTCCTCACTTGTAACACTTTATTCCGACCCGCTATAAAGCATAAACTTCTGGTAAAGACGCTTAAAGAGAGTTGAATCCCTCTGTTAAGCCCCGCACACTTGACCCGTCATCTACCCTCTGCCCGCCTTTAATCAGGCGATCGACATTCATTTAATAAAGGAGCAGCAGATGATCTATCTGATTCTCGCCATTGCCCTGGGGCTGTTTGTTTTCAGCACCTATAAAGTTCTGCATCAGCGTCGTCATCGTCACATGCTCCCTTCCCGGCCGCGCCATTAACAGGCTGTACTGCACCGGCGTGGGGCAATCTGCTCCCGTCGGGCGCAGCAAGTGTATCAAAGCAGGCGTAAAGTCTGTGGCTGTGAGAGCGGTTAAGCTGGCATGAATTCTGCACTGTTGAAACAGTGTTTATCTCTGATGAGAGGTGCAGAATGAAAAATTCCGGATGGCAGGCAGCCTGGCAGCACTGGCTGAGCTTTTCAGCCTTCACCCTGGCGGGTGTGGCCTTTGAAGGTGCGCGATTTGGCAGTGTGGTATCGCCAGAAACCACGGTGGCGGAACCGGCAAAATGGCGCAAGGCTGACGCGATCAGCCCGCAGGGTCACGCAGGAGCGCAGCGGTAACTGCGCTCCCTGTTGACTCAGAACTGGTAAACCAGACCCAGTGCCACCACGTCGTCGGTATTGATACCGGCTGCGTCGGTGAAGTCGTTGTCGTCCAGCAGGTTGATCTGGTAATCAACGTAGGTGGACATGTTTTTGTTGAAGTAGTATGTCGCACCGACATCAACATATTTTTTCAGGTTCTGTTTGCCCCAGTTCTGCACGTCGGTGCCGCGTGAGGTCACGTAGGCCAGAGAAGGACGCAGGCCAAAATCGAACTGATACTGGGCAACCAGCTCCCAGTTGTCCGCTTTGTCGGCATAACCGTAGGCTGAAGAGCTGTCACTGCTGTCGCCGAAGCGGGTGGCGTTGTAAGAGCGCGAGTACATGGCCGCCAGGTAGACGTTGTTGGCATCATATTTCAGACCACCGGTGTAAACTTCCGCCTTATCACCCCGTCCCAGGATACCCTGTGCTCCGCCATTCTGGCTGTTCGTGCGATCGGACTGGAACGCGGCTGCACCGATACCGAAACCTGAACCCAGATCATAGGTGGTGCTCAGACCCCAGCCGTCACCATTCTCACCCAGCACGTCGCGGCCACCAGCCGACTCGGTGTTGTTATCATTTTTACCCTGATACTGAACCGCAAAGTTCCAGCCATCCACCAGACCAAAGAAGTTATTGTTACGGTAGGTCGCCATGCCGTTACCGCGCTGGAACATGAAGTTATCAGCGCCATAGGTATCCCCGCCGAACTCTGGCAGCACGTCGGTCCATGCGCCGATATCGTAAGCGACACCGTAGTTACGGCCGTAGTCGAATGAACCGGCGTCACCGAATTTCAGTCCGGCAAAGCCCACGCGGGTATAGCTGTTGGCGGTACCTTCAGCCTCGGAGTTGTTCAGCGCAGCCTGATATTCCCACTGACCATAACCGGTCAGCTCGTTGCTGATCTCCGTTTCACCTTTGAAGCCAAAACGAACGTATGACTGGTCGCCGTCAGAGCCATCGTTGTCAGAGAAGTAGTGCAGACCGTCAACCTTACCGAACAGATCCAGTTTGTTGCCGTCTTTGTTATAAATTTCAGCTGCGTTTGCTGATCCTGCTGCTGCCAGCAATGCAGGGATCACCAGGGAGAGAACGCGACGTTTCATTTTATTACCCTCTGTTATGTGCCTTTATAATTTGCCACTGCTAACTGAATGTTTAAAATTCAGCCGGCAGGCCATTGTTCTTTTATAACGGGTAATAATCCACCTGGAAAATGCTACTAAATTTCCAAAAGTGTTACATAAGTCGAAACAGTTATTTCATAATGTAAACCTCGGGGAACTAATAACCAGCACAGATCGATAAAAAATACCGCACGAATCGCTAAACGTTTTCATATTCTTTTTTTATCAAAGGCTTATTTCAGATCACTCCGAAGCACTGAATGATAAAAATTATGACTCATCTGGGACTAGAATAGTCCCCGCTATCATCATTTATTCCATTATTACCTTCATTCTCCCCGAATGAGATGTACAACTTATTATTTCCCGCCGGACAATTTGTCCGGCTTTTTTTTGCCTGCAACTTATCTTCTCGCTATATCTGCGTAAACTTTCTTAAACGGGTTAAATTAACATCCGGCTGTTACGGCACAGAGTGGTAAATTTTGCCCCCTTTTCCCGCCTGAACGCTGAAATAACCGCCCTGTTAATTTATCACGGTAATTAAGCAGGCGGTCAGGCAGGCTTCAGAAAAGTCTCAGCGCTCCCGCAGCGATTCTTTGACTTTATTCAGGGGCTTAATCAGATAATCCATCACCGATTTCTGACCGGTTTTAATCTCCACGTTGGCCACCATACCGGGCACAATCGGGAATTTTCGCCCGGCACGGTTGGTCAGCTCCGCTTTCCGGGTGCGCACATAGACCCGGTAGTAATATTGATCGCGTTTTACCTCATCCTGCAGGGTATCCGGCGAGACCGTCTCGACTTCACCAGGCAGGTCGCCATAGATAGAGGAGTCGTAGGCCGTCACCTTGACGATGGCTGCCAGGCCAGGCCGGATCCAGGCGATATCGCGCGGGTTGATGCGCGTTTCAATCAGCAGCTGATCCTCCAGCGGAACGATCTCCATCAGTTTGCCACCCGGCTCCAGCACGCCCCCCACCGTCGTAACCTGAATATCTTTGACGATGCCGCGCACCGGCGAGTAGAGCGTGGCGCGGGTCAGCTGATCCTCTTTGCCGGCGGCCACCTGCAGTTGCGCATCCAGTTCCGCATTGTTTTTCACCTGCTCTTCGTGCGCACGCACCAGATAGTCATTGCGCGCCTCATCGATTTTGCCGCGCAGATCGCTGACCTGACGGCGCAGACGAATCACCTCCACCTGCCCGGCCGCACCTTTGGCCACCAGCGGCTCCGTCAGCCGCAGCTCATCCTGCACCAGACGCAGCGACTGCTGCAGATTGCTGATCGTTTCGGTGAGGTTGCGACGTCGCGACTCATAGAGCTGACGTTCCCGCGTCACCAGCTGCGGCTCTTTACGAGTCTCTGCGCTAAAGATCAGCGGCGTGCCGGAGAGCTCCGCCTCCAGCCGCTCGGCAGAGGCACGCAGCGTGCGCACCTTTGCCTGCGCCTCGCCAAAGTTCGACTGAAAGCGCGTAGGATCGAGCGTCGCCAGCACCTGCCCTTTCTCAACGATGTCCCCTTCATGGACGTTAAGCTGCTTGACGATGCCCCCGTCCAGGCTGTCGATCACCTGTGCGCGGCTGGAGGGGGTAACTTTGCCGGTGCCGACCGTGACCTCATCCAGAATGGCGAAGTGCGCCCAGATGAGAAAAAGGGCCAGCGCGGCGGTGCAGAGCCAGATAATCGCCGATGTGCGGCGCTCATGGCGGGCAAGATCTTTATCAACAATGACCAGGCTCATGCGGCACCTCCTTTACCGGGCGCCGGCGGCGTCGCGCGGCGCAGAATGTCGTCGCGCGGGCCATCGGCCACTATCCGGCCGTTATCCATGACGACAATACGATCGACCATTTTCAGCAGCGCCGGACGGTGAGTCACCAGCACCAGCGTTCGCCCGCTGATCCAGCCCTGCAGCTGACGGATCACCTGCTCCTCCAGCTGTTCATCCATCGCTGCGGTGGGCTCATCCAGCAACACCACCTGCGGCTGACGCAGAATCATCCGGCTCAGCATCACCATCTGTCTCTGTCCGCCCGACAGTCCGCGTCCCCCCTCATTGATAATGCGATCCAGGCTGGCGGCATCCTGCTGCACCAGCGACAGCGCGCCGCTGATGCGCAGCGCCTGCAACATCTCCTGCTCACTGGCGTGGGGATTGCCCAGCATCAGGTTCTGCCGCAGCGTGCCAAAGAAGAGGCGGGAGTCGTGTGACAGCCAGCCGAGCTGACGGCGCAGGTCGACGGGATCGATGCGTTCGATGTCGACGCCATCCACAATCACCTTGCCCTGGGTCGCCAGTGCCTGACCCGCCAGGATCTTCAGCAGCGTCGACTTTCCGGCTCCCACCTTGCCGAGAATCGCCACTTTCTCGCCCGGCTTGATCTGCAGCTGCTGCACGCTGAGCACCGTTTTTTCATTCTCTTCGTCATAGCTGTAGTGCACGTTACGCAGATCGTAATGGCCGGTCAGCGTCGGACAGTGCGCCAGCGTGCTGGCTTCCGGTTGATCCAGGGGCTTTTTCAGCAGCTCATCCAGCCCTTTCATCGCCATTTTGGCGTGCTGCCAGCGTGAGAAGACCATCGTCAGCTGCATCAGCGGGGCAATGGTCCGTGAGGAGAGCAGGCTACAGGCGACCAGGGTCCCGGTGGTGATTTGCGAATCAAGCACCAGATAGACGCCAAAGACCAGCATGCCCGCGTAGGTGAGCTGCTGCACGGTCGCCGCCCAGCCGGTCAGACGCGCCCCCCAGAGGCGCTGCTGATTGCTGATTGAGGCGCTGACTTCATGCGTCTGTTCCCACTGACGCTGAAAATAGGGCTCGGCCTGCAGAGCCTTGATATCCTCAATGCCTTCGATAGTCTCCACCAGCACCGCATTGCGCAGCGCCCCCTCACGCAGCCCCTCTTTCGCCAGCCGTGCCATCGGGATCTGCACCAGCAGACCGGGGATCACGATCAGCGGAATAGCCGCCAGCGGAATCAGAACCAGCCAGCCGCCGACAAACGACATAATAAACAGGAAGAGAATAACAAAGGGGAGATCGGCAGCCGCCCCCACGGTGGTGGAGGTCAGCAACTCGCGCACCTGGTCAATCTCACGCAGCTGCGAGATAAACGAGCCGGTCGATTTTGGCCGCGCCTCATTGCGGATGCTCATCGCCCGGGCAAACAGCATGGCGGAGACTTTCAGGTCGATCCGTTTGCCCATCAGGTCCGACACCTGGGTGCGCATCAGCCGGATCAGATACTCGATAGCCGCCGCGATCAGCACGCCGACAAACAGCACCCAGAGCGTCGACTGCGACTGCGCCGGGATCACCCGGTCGTAAACCTGCATCGAAAAGAGGATGCCGGCCAGCGCCAGGACATTGCTGACCACCGAGGCCAGCGAAATCTCCGTGATGCGGCGTCCCATGCCACGAAAATTTTTCCAGAACCAGTGCGGCTCATAGGGCTGGATAAACTCATCAATGCGTGCATCCCGGCCCCGCGCCACAACGCCCGTGACCCCCACATCCCCCTGGGCGCGCGCCAGCAGTTCAGATAACGGACTTTCCCGCACCACGTCGCCGCCTTCACTCAGCCAGTAGCGCGCGCTGCCCTCTTTATCGATGCTCTCCAGCACCGCCACGCTGGCATTTTCCAGCACCAGCACCACAGGGGTGATCTCCTGACGCCAGCGCAGTTTATTCTGGGGCACCATTGTCAGATGCAGTCCCAGCAGACCGGAGAGGCGCTCCAGCTGCTGTGACACCGGCAGATGTTCAAACCAGCGCATCTGCTGCCGCAGGGTTCTGCCATCGGCCGGTTTACCGAATCGCGCGGCCACGCGCAGCATGGCGGCAATCCAGTTTTCAGTGTTCAGGGTGGCTGTACTCATTATTATTGCCTTATCGCTATTGCAGAGAAGGAAGAAGATCGCCGCTGCTCTGCTGGCGATCGATACCCATGATATCCAGCAGGTTGTCGACTGCGGCGGCGTAGCGAACGGTGGCATCCCAGCCATCATAAAGCGCGGTGATCCGCGAACTGTCGGCCTGGAACACATCCTGCTCCACACTCAGGAGATCGTTCAGGCTGCGTTTGCTGAGGCGATATTCGTCGGCGTAGACGGCGCGGGTATGATCGGCACTGGCCAGCTGCACTTCTCCGGCCGCCTGTCGCTGCTGCGCGCCGATCATGTCCGCATAGGCCGTTGAGGCGTTCTGATTAATGGCGAGTTTGGCCTGCTGCACCGCCGCCTGCGCCGCCTCCCGATCGCCCTCGGCTGAGGCCGTTTTCGCGTTCACCATGCCCCCCTGATAGAGGGGCGCTTCCACCTGAAGCTGCACTTCGTCATCCCAGTAGGACTGGCGATCGTTTTCATATCGGGTCCGGCCCGCCTGCACTTTGATCGTCGGCCAGTGACCCGACTGCGCCTGACGCACCCGTTCACGGGCCGCTTCCTGCTTAGACTGGGCGCTGCGAACCGCCGCGCTGCTTTCATAGGCGATTTTGTCGAGGGTAATCTGCTGTTTCAGCAGCGCCTGCGGCAGTTCCGGCAGCGTGGCGGGCACCACGCCGGTCAGCACGGTCAGCTGGGCCGTGGCAGAGCGCAGCTGGGCGCGATACTGCTCCAGCGTGGCCTGCATGGCGGCGATACGGGTTTCCGCCTGCAGCACATCGGATCGGGAGTTGAGTCCGGCGTCGGCGCGCAGTCCGGCGATATCCCGTACCCGCTGCAGTGAGGCGATATTGGTGCGCGCCGTTTCAGCCAGCGCCTGATAGCGTTTGACTTCGAGGTAGGCCTGCAGCGTATCTTCCGCCACGGTGGTCATTGCGTCGAACAGGCCGTAACGATAGGCATCCGACAGGGCATGCTGTTCGTCGATGGCACTGCCAGTGCGACCAAAGTCATAGAGAAGCTGACTGAGCGTGATGCCGCCGGAGCCATTATTGTTCAGGCTGCCCGCGGAGTCGGTCTGATGCGAACGCCCCGCCGCGCCCTGCAGTGAGATTTGCGGATACCAGGCACTGCGGGCGGCGTCGAGATCGCCCTCACCGACATGGATTTGTGCCGCGGCTTCCGAGATTTTTGGATTACGGGCGAAGGCCCGGAGGATAGCGTCGCGCAGCGTTAAACTGGCAATCTGCTCTTCGCTGGGCGCGGCGCGCCAGTTAAATTCCGCCTTCGGTAACGGTGCGGCCCAGGCCGCCGGGAGTGCCACGCCACTCAGGGCGCACATCAGAAAAGTTAATCGTGCTTTGTTCATTATCCATACCAACAGGCGTTCTTATGATCATGGTTTTTTTCCTGGTGAACAAAGCAGACAGAAAAGGCGTTACGGCGCACTTAAAGGTTTTATTGCGTTATTTTATTTATGTTTTACAAACCGGGTTCTGAATAACCCTTAACATTATTAGATCATATTCTGCACCGAGTCCTGTTAAAAACTGATGAAATCGTTCATCTTTCTGCCGATAGCATAAAAAAACGCCATTACAGCAGCCTGAGCCACTCCAGACAGACTGAACAGACCTGTCCGGAAGGCCCTGCCTTTTTAATGTTTCCGCATCAGACCAGGGGGTGCGCTGCCGGATGCTGTAACAGGTGGTCGGCCAGGGTATAGGGCATGTCAGAGACGAGCACGCCTTCGGACGCGGACGACGCCTGCGCGTGCGGCGCGTGCTCCGCCGTCACGCTGAAACTGTCGAGCAGCCGATCCATCGTCTGCGCAGGCAATGTGCCGGCGCTTTCGGTATGGGAGGCCACCCGCACGCTCTGACTGGCCGTGGCCAGATTCCCGGCGCTGTCCTGGCCGCTGACCGTCATCGTATAGTCACCCTCCTCCAGCGGGGCCAGCTGTCCGGCCAGAATGGTCAGCGCCCAGCCGCCATCGGCCTTCACACTGGCGCTGTAGTGCTGGTCACCGAGCGTCAGCTGCACCAGGCTGCCGGGCTGCAGATGGCTGGAACTGCCCTGAATCAGATGCCAGCTGTTCACATCGGCGGCATCAATGACGTTATCGCCAAAAGCGGTCTCCAGGGTCAGCGTCGGCCGCTGATGCACAGCGACGGTAAAGAGCGCATCCTGGGTCTGGCTGTCGCTGTTGCCATACTGATCCCAGCGATGAAAGGTGGCGGCAACCGGGCCATCCGCCAGCGCCATCAGCTCGCCGGAAGTCAGCGTCACCATTCCCCCGGCATCGGGCTTATAGGTTGTGCCGTTGATCTCAACGGTGTTGCATCCCTCAACGTAGAAACTCAGATCGTGCTGCGCCTCCTGATAGTTAAGCGTCATATCACCGCCGATATCCATCTCGGTGTAAACCGGAATAAAACCGGTGTGGATATTCAGCACATGCGTGACGTCGGTGTAGTTACTGGCCCCGTCGATCGACCAGGCGCGGATCTCACCCACGTTGATGAAAGCGTTCACCTCTGCTGCCGGGATCACCACCTGCCAGTGCCCGCTTTCGTCCAGTGCGGCAGCGTAATCTTTCTGATTCGCACCGGTGATCACCAGCCGATGACCCGGCATAACCGTCGAGAGGGTGCCGCTGAGCAGCAGGTCCTGCTGGGTTTCCGCCAGATTGATCACATCATCCGGCGTCACGTTGTCGAACGTAATGAGTGGCAGGCTGCTCAGATGCGTGATTAGCGTCAGATCGTGATAGTCGGTTGCGGTTTTCCCGTTGGGATCGGTCGCGGTCACTTTCAGGCTGTAGACGCCATCCTGCAGCGCCTGCATATCGCTTTCAGAAAATGTGCCAGACCACCTGCCATCCCTTCCCATGGTCGCGGTGGTCGTTTGCGTCCCCAGGGTTAATCTGAGCAGTGACCCCACCGGCAGGTGGGTTGCGCTGCCGCTGATCTCAATGCCGTAGACGCTTTCAGCGATATTGACCGCATTGTCACCGCTGACCGTGTCGATGGTCAGGGTCGGTCTCAGGGTGCGGTCAGCATAGAGACCAAAACCCACCTCAGTCGTGGTGCTCTGGCCTGCTTTATTGGTCAGAGTCAGCGTCAGCGTGTGATTGCCATCCGGCACCCCTTTCAGCGCCTCAGCCGGCATTGAGGCGTTCCAGTAACCCCACTTGTTTACGGTGCTGTACCAGCTCTGGTCGTTGAAGGTAAGTGTGACGGTCGAACCCGCTTCGCCTTCAGCCCGGCCGCGCAGATGCACCCGCTTTTGCGCTTCCCAGCCAGCGATCACGCCATCGGCAGCGACAGGTTCGTAGGGCCGCAGGGCTGCGGGTGGCGCACTCTCAACCGCACTGACGGTCCGGGCGCTGTCGGCGGTCGCCAGGGAATGCGGTGCTTCGGCGGGCAGCGGGTTTATGGGCAGGTTCAGGCGCTGCGTCGCCACGGGCGGCATAGCGGGCACGGCGCTGTCGGCGACGGCAAAGTCGCTGACTGCCGCCTGGAAAATGGCGTCGAGCCGGGTGGTACGAAACGTATCGCGTGTTGACATTGGTCACCTCAGTTCACAACAGAACAGAAACGCAGAGCAAAAGCGTCGGATAAACCGATCGTTGACTCTGATAACGTGGTAGTGAGTCAGCCGAAGCTGCCCGTTTCCGCTGGTGAGAACCGGTTACCCGCAGGTAACAGGGCGTGATGAACAGGACGCGAACAGACGCGTCAAATAAGATCAGAAGCGTGATTGACGGCGTGTCGCCGTTTGCTGCGCCTACCCTAAGCTTTCATTCTGCTAATGAATAGTGGCGAAAATCTGGAAAGTGAAATTATCACGGGGCTGACACAAAAAAAGCGGGTGCTTTCGCACCCGCCCCTCAGAATCGCCTGACAGACAACGTCGTGGCTACATCACATGGACCTGCAGGTTCTGCTGGACCAGCACATCCCCCAGGGTGTTATCACTGGTCAGCGCCGAGTTGTGGTAGATCTCAAAGACTCTGCCATCCACCGTCCGTTCGCCGGTCACTTCCCAGATACCGCCATTGCTGTTCGCCAGAGTCACCTGACTGCCGTCCGCACCTTTGATCAGCAAATCGTCACTCTGATTATCCGTCAGATTGAGTGCCTCATTGAGATCGAGTTTCACCGAGTTGGTGCCGGTTTTACCCAGATCGAGCACTTCAATGTGTTCGACTTTCAGGCCCAGCGCGGTGAGATCCAGAGTGAGGTTCTCACCGTTCAGCACCAGGGTATCGGTGCCTGCGCCGCCATCAATATGGGTAAAGCTGAGGTCACTGACCGTCACGGTATCCGCGCCGCTGCTGCCGGTAACCGAGGCTCCCTGCGCCGTGCTGCCATCCGCCAGCGTAATGACTACCCCGCCAATGGTGTAACCCGCCTCTTCAGTCGGGGCAGATGCCACCGCGGTGTCACTGACCACGGCACTCTGGCTGCTGCTGACCGGCGTCGCAACATCCGCGTCGGTCACCAGCGTAGAGGCCACGGCCACATGGGCGCTGCCGTCATCGCTGCTGCTGCTGTTGTGCTGCGTCTCCGTGCTGGCCACCGTGGCGCTGTCATCCACCACCGAGAACAGGGCCACGGACTCGGTAGCGGCCAGGGTGACCGGCAACACAGAACCCAGCAGCAGGGTGTTGGTGGTGGTGTAGCTGTTACCCGCCACGTCGGTGATCGACACTTTTGCCAGCGTGTTGAGCGACAGCAGCAGGCCACCCACCGACAGCAGTGACGGTGAGAAGTTGACGGCATAACGCCCCAGTGCGTCGGTGGTGGTGTTCAGCGTTGGGCCGTTGCTGCCGTTGGCGAGCAGCAGCGTCACGCTGACTTTTGATCCCTGCGCCGCATTGAGCGATCCGCCCTGCACCACCAGACCGGTGAGCAGCGAACCGACGAGGCTGAGCACCGGATCGACCCCCACGACCGGCTGATTATGCGACAGCGCGGTAAAGCTGCTGGTGCTGGTGGCGGTGTTACCGCCAATATCCGTCACTGTCACCGTCACAGAACGGCTGCCATCGGGGATGCTTTGCAGCGTCGCTGACGGCACGCTGACGCTCCATGCGCCATTGGCACCAATGGTGGTCGTGAGAATGTTACCCGCCACGTTTACCGTCACCGTGCCGCCCGCCGCATTAGTGCTGGTGCCTCTGATGGTTTCCGCCGCACTGGCTTCCGCGATATTGAGGTAGCCATCGCCGCCAAAGAAGCTGCTTACGCTGACCGTTGGCGTGGTGTGGCTGACGACACCCAGCGACGCGGAGATGGTGCCGCTGCTGCCCGCGCCGTTGGTGACGCTGGCCGTCACGGTCTGCAGACCATCCGCGATGGCGGCGAGGCTGGCCGCCGGAACCGACAGGCTCCAGTTACCGTTGCTGCTCACCGTGGTGCTGTAGGTCTGGCCGCCCAGCGTGACCCGCACCACCGATCCCTCGGCGTTACTCGCGGTGCCGCTGATGGTCTGTGCCGTTTTCACATCTGCCGCGCTGAGCGCACCGTCGCCAAACAGCGAGGTAATCGCCACCACCGGCGTTGACTGGCTGATGACGTTCAGCGAGCCGCTGGCATTCGCCACGTTGCCGTAGGCATCCGTACCGGTCACCGTCACGGTTTTGCTGCCGTCCGTAAGCGCAGCCAGATCCGCTTTCGGCACGCTGATGCTCCAGTTACCGCCGCTGGCCACCTTGGTGGTGTAGGTAATGCCATTCAGCGTGGCGCTGACGGTTGACCCCGCAGAGAGGCTGGAACTGCCGCTCAGCGTCTGGTTTGAGGCCAGATCGGCCGCGCTCAGCACGCCATCGCCGAATACCGTGTTAACCGAGAGGGTCGGCTGAACCAGTCCCAGCGAAACGCCTGCACTGGTGCTGCTGACGTTGCCGACCGGATCGGTGACCGAGGCGCTGACGGTGAAGTTACCGTTCAGCAGCGTCGAGAGCACGGCGGGAGAGACGGTGGCTGAGAAGGTGCCGTCGGCGTTGACCAGCGCGGTCGCGGTGGTGTTACCAATCGCCAGCCTGACGCTGCTGCCTGCAGCCACGCCGGAGACGGTGCCGCTGATGGTCTGCGTGACCAGCGACTCGGCCAGGTTGAGCACCCCTTCACCAAACAGCGGATTGAGCGTCACTTTCGGCACGTTATGAATGCCGACCAGTGCCCCCGCCGTGGCGCTGCTGGTGTTACCGGCGCTGTCGGTGACGCTCACGCCCACCGTGAGATTGCCGTCCGCAATGCCCTGCAGCAGCGTCGGCGTCAGCGAGACGTTAAAATTACCGTTCACATCGGTCGCCGTCACAAACTGCTGGGCGCCTACGGAGACCACCACGCGCGACCCCGCTTCTGCGCCGCCCACCACGCCACCGATCACCTGGGTGACCAGTGCATCCGCCACGTTCAGCAGACCGTCACCAAACAGCGGATTGACGGTGATGGTCGGCAGCAGCGTGTCGACGCGGATGCCGGCGCTGGTGCTGGCGGTGTTACCCGCCGCATCGGTCACCGATGCCCCTACCGTCAGATTCCCCTGCGCCAGGGTGCCCAGGATATCCGGTGTGACCGTGGCGCTGAAGGCCCCGCCCGCGCCGACGGTAGCCGTCAGCTGGCTGTTCCCCACCGAGAGGGTGACGATACTGCCCTGGGCGACGTTGTTCACCACCCCGCTGATCACCTGCCCGGTCGCGACATCCGCCAGATTGAGCACCCCATCCCCGAACAGCGAAGTCAGCGAGATGGATGGCGTCTGGGTGAAGATGCCGACCGTGGCACTGCCGGAGGCCACATTGCCCGCCACATCCCGGACGCTGACGCCCAGCGTCAGGTTGCCATCCATCAGAGAGGTGAGATCGCTGGCCGGCAGGTTAACGCTCCAGGCACCGCCCGCCTGCACCGTAGTGCTGTAACTCCTGCTGCCCAGGGTCACGGTGACCTGTGAACCCACCGCCGCATTGTCGATGACGCCACCCACCACCTGTCCGGCAGCAGCTTCCGCGATGTTCAGCAGGTTATCACCGCCAAACAGTCCGGTAAGCGCGCCAACGACCGGCACCGCATCGACAATCGCGGTGACGGTTTCACTCACGGTTCGGGTGTTGCCTGCGGCATCCGTCAGCGTGACGTCAATGTCCAGCTGACCATCGCTTAACAGACCCAGCACCGATGGCGGCACCACGATAGCCCATTTACCATCCTGCCCCACGGCTGCCGAGAGCGTCGTACCGCCCAGCACCACGGAGACCGTCGCACCGACGCCCGCCGAGGTCGCCACCCCGGAGAGGGTCTGTGCCACCGTGGTATCCAGCGCGCTGAGTGTGCCGTCGCCGAAGACCGAATCGACGACCAGCGTCAGCGCACTGTTGACCACTTTGTTGACCGTCAGCGTGGCATCCGTCTGGTTCCCGGCGGTGTCACTGACCCGCACGCCAAAGACCAGCGCGCCCTCAGTGAGGTTCGACAGCACCTCCGGCGTCAGATCGATACTCCAGCGGCCGTCGGCTCCGACAATGGCGGTGGCAATCGGCGCGGCATTGCCCAGATAGAGGCCGATGGTCTGGCCTTCGGCGCCCTGCGCACTGCCGGTGAGCACCTGCGTGGTCACCAGATCGGTGGCATTGAGGACGTTATCGCCCGCCAGGGCATCCACCTGCAACAGAGGTGCCCCGGTATCCACGGTGACCGTCTGTGTGGCCGTGGTGACGTTGCCCGCCACATCTGCCAGCCGTGCGGTAATCTCCAGCGAACTGCCACTGGTGAGCGCCTGCATATCGCTGGCGGGCACCGTGGCCGACCAGCTGCCATCCCCCTGCACCACCGCGTTGTAGGTTTTGTTGTTAAAGGTCACCAGCACGGTGCGGCCGGATTCGCTGACGTCGGCGGTGCCGCTGATGGTCTGACTGGTGGCACTTTCACTGCCGTTGACCTGATTGTCGTCTGCAAACGCATTCAGGGTCAGCGTCGGTGGCGTCAGGTCAATCACGATGTTACTGCTGACGCTGACGGTATCCGCGCCGTTTGTCGCATTCACCGTGACGGTCGCGCTGCCATCGGTTTCGCCAAACGCGCTGACCGGCAGCGTTGCCGTTGACCAGTTGCCTGACGCATCCAGCGTGGTGGGGTAGCTCGTGCCATTGATCACCACCGTCACCGAGCCTCCGGTGCCGAGATTGGCCGAGGTGCCACTCACCACCACGCCCCCCGCGACATCCTGGGTGCTGATGATGTTATCGCCCGAGACGGTGCCCAGTGTCACCAGCGGGCCTGGCGGTGGAGTCAGATCGACCGTCAGCGGAACGGAGCCGGTGGCGATGTTGCCCGCCAAATCGGTCACCGACAAGGCCAGCGTGGTGGAAGGCCCGAAGGTGGCCATCTGCTCTGGCGTCAGCGTCAGACTCCAGTTGCCGTTGGCCGCCACTATCGCCGTGCCAAGCGGGGTATCATTCAGCGAGACGGTGACCACGGCGCCCGTCCCTGCTCCCGCTGCGGTGCCGCTGAGCGTCTGCGGCTGAATGCTCTCCGCGTAGTTCAGCACGTTGTCGCCGGTGAACGCCGAGGCAGTGAGCACGGGTGGCGTTTTGTCCAGCACAAACGCGCTGTTAAGCGTGGTGCTGTTGCCCGCCGCATCCGTAGCCGTGATGATGACCGGATAGGTGTCATCCGCCAGCGCGGAAAGCTGCGCCGTCGTCAGGGGCACCGACCAGTTGCCGTTCTCATCTACAGTCGCGGTATAGGCCGTGCCTGCCAGCGTAAGCTGCACCGTCTCATTAACACCCGTGGTGCCGCCCAGGGTAATGCCGCCCGCCACATCATCTGCGTTAACATAGCCCCCGAAGTAGGCCGGATTAACCGTGGGCTGAGGTGCGCTGAGATCGGCGGTGAACGGCAGCTGCGCCGAGGCGCGGTTGCCTGCCGCATCCACCACGTTCACCGTCAGCGTCTGCGCGCCATCCTCCAGAGCATTGAGCGCGTTAGCAGGGATCGTGACGCGCCAGTTCCCGTTACTGTCGACGTCACCCGAATAACGGCTGCCATTGAAATCAACGGTAATGCTGGCCGCCTGGTTTGCCCCGACGCTGCCGGTGGTGCCGGTCAGGGTCACGCCAGCCGCCGCTTCACTGATGTTAAGCAGGCCGTCGCCGCCAAAGGCATCCGGGCTGAAGGTCGGCACCGGCACCGCCACTTCCGTTACCACACTCAGCGCCGTCGTGTCGCTGTTACCGGCGACATCGGTAGCGGTCACGGTGATGGTGTGCGCCCCGCTGGTGAAGGTGCTTAACTGCGCAGGCGACAGCGCCAGAGACCAGCTGCCATCGTCCTGCACCGTGGCTGTCAGCGGCGCATCGCCGTTAAAGCCTGAAATCAGCACCGTGACCGTCTGCCCGGCTCCGGTAATGCCGGTGGTGCCACTGAGCGTCTGTTCACTGCGCGCTTCTTCAGCATTCAGCGCACCATCCCCGAACGGCAGGTTCAGCGTGACGTCCGGCAGCGCGTTAACGGCGACCAGCAGGCTGCCGCTGGTGCTGGCAATGTTGCCATTGTCATCGGTGACGGTCACCGTCACCGGCCAGCTGCCATCCGGCAGGGACTGCAACAGCGCCGGTGATAGCGCCAGCGACCAGCTCGACCCATCTTCGCTGAGCTGGGCGGCGTAGACGGAGCCATTCACATTTACCGTCACCGACGCCGCGTTATCAATGCTGACCGCGCCGCTCAGTGAACCCCCTGCGGCCGCCTCATCCGCATTGAGCCTTCCATCGGTAAAGGGCGTGTCCAGCGTGGGCGCCGCAATCGGCGTAATCGCCGAGACAAATGTCTGGGTCGTGACGCTGGTATTGCCTGCCCGATCGGTGGTCGTGAGGGTCAGCGTCTGTTCACCCGCCCCCAGGCTGGCGATCACCTCTGGCGTCAGGCTGGCTGTCCAGTTGCCACTGGCATCCACCGTTACGGACAGCGGGATGTTCTGATCGCCGACTGTCACGCTCAGGGTCTGGCCCGGGAGAGGGTCAGACGTCCCGGTGACAAGCTGAACGACACCCGCTTCACTGATGTTAATGATGTTGTCGCCGAACAACGTGCTGTCAAAGGTGGCGTTATCCGGTGCAGCCTGCAGGATCTCAACCCCGGCGGTCACCTGGGCCGGATTGCCCGCCGCATCGGTGGCACTCACCACGACGTCGGTCACGCCATCGTCCAGCCCTGACAGCGCGCCCGCGGCCAGATTCAGCGTCCAGTTGCCGCTGGCATTGGTCGTGGTGCTGAAATCCAGGCCGCCAATGGTGATGCTAATCAGGCTGCCCGCCGGCAGATTGGTGCTGTCGCCGCTCAGCGTGAGCGCGCCCGCAGCGTCCGCGGCACTGACCAGCGCATCGCCAAACGGCGTATCCAGGGTCAGCGCAGGCAGCGTATTAAACGCCACGTCCAGCGAGGTGGTGGTATCCGTGGTGATATTGCCCGCCGCGTCGGTGACGGAAACCGCGATCGGGTTAGCCCCATCCGCAAGCTGCTGCAGATCGGCTGACGGGATGGTGACGGACCAGTTACCGTCGGCATCGGCCGTGGTGGTGTAGCTGACATTATTCAGCGTCACCGTCACAGGCAGGGCCCCCGTGGTGGAACCGCTGACGCTGATATCCTCCAGCGACTCTGCAAAGTTCAGGGTGTCGCCCGTACTGACGGTGATCGCCGTCAGTGCTGGCGGTGTGGTGCTGAACGTCACCGTCTGGCTGGCGGTGGCCGGATTCCCGGCAATGTCGCTGGCGGTCACGGTAAGGGTCTCCGTGCTGCCCGCCGTCACACCGGCAAAGGCGGTGGCGGGAAGCGTCACCGTCCAGTTGCCGTCAGCGTCCAGCGTCGTCTCATAGTCCGTGCCGTTAAACGACACGGTCACCGGGGTGCCCGCTGCCAGCCGGGTGCTGCTACCGCTGACCACCACATCCGCGGCGGCCTCGCTGGCATTGATCACATCATCCCCTGCCACCACGTCCAGGGTCAGCGTCGGCTGCGCCTGGGCGCTGGTCAGCACCACCAGTGAGGCGCTGCTGCTGGCCGGGTTGCCGGCGGCATCCGCAGAGACCACCACCAGCAGCTGATCGCCATCCGGCAGCGCGCCCAGATCGGCGGCTGGCACGGTCACCGTCCAGCTGCCATCCTCTGTCACCGTGCCGCTGTACTGAACGTTGTTCAGCGTCACCGTGACCAGCTGGCCCTCGGCCAGATTGGTGCTGCTGCCGCTGATGCTCAGATCCTGCAGCGACTCAGCCTGATTCAGGAAATTGTCGCCGCTGATCGGCCCGATCGTCAGGGTCGGCAGGCCGGCACTGTCTGCATCACGCGTCAGGATGGCGGTCGCGCTGCTGCTGTTGCCTGCCGCATCCGTCAGCGTCACGCTGACCGGGTAGCCGCCATCGGTCAGCCCCTGCATCACACTGGCCGGCAGCGTCACCTGCCAGCTGCCATCAGAGAGCACCAGGGTGGTGTAATTACTGTTCTGGAAAGTGACGGTGACCGTCTGTCCGGCATCCTCCGCTGACGCGCTGCCGCTGATGGTGACGGCTTCCAGCACTTCCACCGCGTTAACAATATTATCGCCACTGATCGGGTTCAGGCTCAGCGCAGGCGGCGTCCGATCCACCGTGACCGCACTGGTCAGCGAACCGCTGTTTCCGGCCCCATCGCTGGCATTCACCACCAGGGTATTCACCCCTTCGTCCAGCGTCTGCACCGCCTCCGGCGTCAGGGTCAGCGTCCAGTTGCCCTGTGCATCCACCGTGGCGGGATAGTCTTCGCCACCCAGGGAGACGGTGACCGTCTGCCCCTCACCGGTGACGCCGGTGCTGCCACTCAGGGTCTGACTGACGCCGGTCTCACTCTGGTTCAGATAACCGTTGCCGAACGGAGTATCAATGGTCACCGACAGCGCGCCGGTCACGACCGTAATGTCACGGGTTTCCGTCACCGGATTACCCGCCGCATCACTGACCGTTACCGTCAGGGTATAGGCCCCGGCCGGGATACCGGCCAGCGCACCGGCTGGCAGCGTCAGGCTCCAGTCGCCATCCTGAGTCACGGTGGTGGTATAGCGCTGGTTGTTGAGGGTGATGGAGACCGTCTGCCCGGCTTCGGCACTGGTCGTCCCGCTGAGCACGATCGGTCCGGTGCTCTCTGCGATATTGATGATGTCATCCTCCGCGACGGCCGCCAGCGTCAGCGTCGGTGGCGTCAGATCCACCGTGACGCTGCCCTGGGTGCTGCCTGTGTTACCGGCGGCATCCTGCACCGTGACGGTGTAGCTGAGGGTCTCTTCCGGCAGGTCAGCCAGCGCCGTCACGGGAACGGTCACCAGCCAGTTGCCATTGCCGTCGACGGTGCCGGTGTAGGTCACGCCATTCAGCAGCACGCTGACGCTCTGTCCGTCGCCCGTTACGCCGGTGGTGCCGCTCAGGCTCTGTGCCGCGGTAACGTCGCTGCTGTTGAGTACGCCATCACCAAACGCCGAGACGATGAGCGGTTCCGGCAGGCCGGTCGCCAGCACGCTGAGCGTGGCTTCGCTGCTGAGGGTGGCTCCGCCGCTGTCGGTCGCGGTGACCGTCAGGGTGTAAGGGCCATCGGCGAGCGCCGTCAGTGCCTCCGCCGGAACGATAACGCTCCAGCGTCCGCTGGCCGACACCTGGGCGGTGTAAGCGGTGTCGTTGAACAGCAGCGTGACGGTACTGCCCGCCGGCACGTTTACCGCGGTGCCGGTGACAATCAGCGGCTGACTCAGCTCCTGTGCATTGAGGTAGTTATCTTCGCTGATGGCATCCAGCGCCAGACCAGACGCGTTGCTGTTGACGTCAAAAGCGAGGTTGCTGGTGGTGGTGTTACCCGCCACGTCGCTGACCGCCACGGTAAACGTGGCGCTGCCATCGGCAAGCGCAGCCAGCGCGCCAGCTGGCACAATCAGACTCCAGGCTCCGCTGGCCTGGACGGCGGCGCTGTAGACCGTTCCGTCAAGCGTGACGGTCACCAGCTGGCCCGCCTCGACATTGGTTGTCGTGCCGCTCAGCCGCTGGTCGGTGAGGCGTTCCGCGCCATCGACCACATTGTTGCCGGCAAAGGCATCCAGGGTCAGCGTCGGCAGCGTGCCCGCCTCCACTTTCAGCGCCAGATCGCGGCTGGTGGTGGTGGCATTGCCGGCCGCATCGCTGGCGGTAACCGTCAGCGGATAGCTGCCGTTACCCAGCCCGCTGTAAACCGTGGCGGGCAGCGTCAGCGACCAGTTGCCGCTGGCGTCAGCGGTGGTGCTCAGGCTGGTGCCGTTGAAGCTGGCCACAATCAGCGCATTAGCTTCGCTGCTGCCGTTAAGCGTCAGCGGCTGCTGACTTTCAGCGGCGTTGATGATGCCGTCGGACGGCGTGACAACGGTCAGTACCGGCGGCAGCGTATCGACCCGCAGCGTGCCTGTCGCCTGGCTGCTGTTGCCCGCTACATCACTGACCACCACGTTGTAAGCGGTGTCGCCCTGCGGCAGCGCAGCGAGTGCGCCAGCCGGAACCGTGACCTGCCAGTTGCCCGCAGCATCAACCGTGCCGCTGTAGCTGACGCCCTCCAGCGTAATGCTGACCGTCTGACCGTCACCCGTTACGCCGGTGTTACCGGTGATGGCCCCCCCGGTTGCGGCTTCGCCGCTATTTACAATGCCATCATCAAAGGCCACGCCCGGCGTCGCGACCGGCAGCGCGCTGGCCACGACCGTCAGGGTCGTGTCAGTGGTCGCCAGCGGCTGGCCGTTTGCATCACTGACGGTGGCAGTGAGGGTCTGTGGCCCATCCGCCACGCCACTGAAGGTGCCTGCCGGTAATGTCAGGCTCCAGCTGCCATCGGCGTTAAGCGTGGTGGTGAACGGCGTCCCGTTGGCGTCAACGGTGACCAGGCTTCCCGCAGGCAGACCGCTGCTGCTGCCGCTGACGACGACGGGGCCGTTCAGCTCGCCTGCATTCAGATAGTTATCGTCGCTGACGGGTGCCAGCGCAATCGCGGGCAGTGTGTTGTCCACGCTGAAGTTAAGCGGCGCGCTGGCGCTGTTACCGACGGCGTTGTTCACGCTGACAATCAGCGTCTGACTGCCCTCGCCCAGATCCGCCAGCGCGCCTGCTGGCAGAATGATGCTCCAGTTGCCACTCGCCTCAACCACCCCGCTGTAATCGGTGCCGTTCAGTGAAACCGTGACCTGCTGACCCGGCTCGACGTTGAGGCTGCTGCCGCGCAGGGTAATCGGCTGTAACTGCTCCGCCGCGGTGACGATACCGTCACCGGCAAAGGTGCTGCTGTCGACGCTCAGTTCCGGCTGCACCGCTGGCGAGGTGGCCACATTGAGATCCACCACCTGGCTGCTCTGATTTCCGCTGGCGTCCGTTTCAGTCACCGTGACGGGATTCGGGCCGGACGGCAGCGCCGCCAGATCGCCAGACGCGATCTCCAGCGTCCACTGACCGTTCACCCCGACGGTGGTGCTGTAAGTCTGACCATTAAGCTGAACCGTCACGAGGTCGCCGTTCTGTCCGCTGCCACTAACCACCAGCGGCTCTGCCAGTTCGCCGACGCTCAGCGCGTTATCCTCGCTGATTGGCGCAACCACCAGCGGAGGCGGCGTCGTGTCGACGGTCAGCGAACTGTTCTGGCTGCTGCTGTTACCGGCTGCATCGGTGACCGTCACCACAACCGGATAGCTGCCGCCGTTGGCCAGACCAGCCAGTGCCGCAGGCGGCACCGCCAGGCTCCAGAGACCGTCTGCGCCGACGGTGCCGGTGTAGGTCACGCCATTCAGGGCCAGGCTGACCTGGTCGCCCTCACTGCCTGCACCACTGAAACTGAACCCGGCCGCCTGTTCAGCAAGGTTCAGCACACCATCGCCCGCTGGCGGATTGATGCTGAAGTCCGGCACGCTGGTGTCGACGGTCACCGGCACCGGCGTGGCGACGACGTTGCCGCCCACGGTTGTCACAGTGACGCTGAGATCGTAACGGCCATCTGCCAGCTGCTGTAGATCGGCGGTGGGCAGCGTTGCACTCCAGCTGCCATCGGCGGCCACGACGGCGTTATAGGTTTCGCTGCCCAGCTGAAGGCTGACGCTGCTGCCCGGCGCAGCGGAACCGCTGACGATCAGGTCGGCGGCGGCTTCCGCCGCGTTAATGACACCATCGGTGGCAATCGGGTTCACGGTCAGCAATGGTGTGCCGGTATCCACCGTCAGCGGTTCACTGAGGCTGGTGCTGTTACCCGCGCTATCGCTCACCGTTACGGTAATCGGGTTGCTGCCCTGAGCAAGGGCCTGCAGCGCTTCTGGCGGCAGCGTGACGCTCCAGGTGCCATCCGCCGCGACCGTTGCCGGATAGCTGACCCCGCCCAGAGTGACGCTGACGGCCTGGCCTGCCGTGACGGAACCGGTCAGGGTCTGCGGCGCGGTGACCTCATCATTGCTGAGTATGCCGTCAGTGAAGGGGGTATCAATCTGCGGGGCGGCCAGCGGTGTGGTTGCCACCAGCAGCGTCTGGCTGCTCTGCACGTCGCCGGAGGTGACAGTCACCGTGGTCTCACCCTGCGGCAGGTTCGCCAGATCGGCGGCGGGCACGGTAACGGTCCAGTTACCGTCCGGATCGATGGTGGTGCTGTAAACGGTCCCGCCCGGCACCAGCGTCACACTGACCGGGCTGCCTTCTGGCAGGCTGGCGGAACTGCCGCTGAGGATCAGATCGCTCTGCGCTTCCAGTGCATTCAGCGCGTTATCTTCACTTATCGGCGCAATCGACAGCAGCGGCGTGTCGCTGGTGACCACGGTGATCAGCCCCTGCGCGGGCTGCGCCGGGTTGCCGGCCACATCGGTGATCGCCACGGTAAAGGGCTTGTCGCCCGCGCCTCCCAGCGATCCGGCAGGCAGCGTCACGCTCCAGCTTCCGTTTGCCTGCACCACGCCATCATAAGACTGGTTGTTGATGGTTACCACAACCGGCTGACCTGCCGGTACGCCGGTCACACTGCCGGTAATGCGTGTGTCAACGCGCTGTTCCGCGCTGTCGATCTGGTTGTCGCCGGTCACAGGGTCCAGGGTCAGGACCGGCGATGCGGCCGCCAGTACCGTCACGCTGGAGGCGACGCTGCTGCTGTTGCCATTCGCGTCGCTGAGCACCACCTCCACCGGATAGCGGGCATCGCCCAGCTGGCTGACGACCGCCGCAGGCACCGTAACCTGCCACGCGCCGCTGGTATCCACGGTGGCAGTGTAGGTTTCGCCATTGAAACTCACCGAAACCGTGTCGCCCTGCACGCCTCCGCGCCCGTCAATCGTCAGATCCTGGCTATGTTCCGCGATATTGATGTAACCATCACTGCCCGGTGTGGAGACGGTCAGCTGCGGCGGCGTGGTCGCAAAGATCGGAGCACTGTTGATCAACGTGGTATTCCCGTCACCATCCGTCGCCACCACTGCCAGCGGCTGTGTTCCGTCAGGAACAGTGGCCAGGTCGGATGCCGGAATGGTGACGCTCCAGCGGCCCCCCTCCGCCACGACGACGGTGTAGGTCTGGTTATTCAGCGTCACGCTGATCGTATCGCCCGCGTCGCCGCTTCCGCTGACGATCAGCGGCTGCTGTGCATCGATGACGTTGATAACGCCATCGTCGCTGATCTCATCCAGCGTAAGCGCAGGCACTGCGGTGGCAACCCGCAGTGACGTGCTCTCTACGCTGCTGTTGCCCGCCGGATCGGTCACGGTGACCGTCACCGGATAGGTCTGACTGGTCAGCGTGCCCAGATCGGCCACCGGCACCTGCGCACTCCAGTTGCCATTTTCGTCAACCAGCGCGCTGTAGGTTTTGTCGTTTAACTCAACCGTAATCCGATCGCCTGGGGTGCCGGTTCCGCTGATCAGCAGCGGCTGGGTCAGTTCATTATTGGTCAGCACACCGTCACCGCCCGGCGCGTTAACTGAGACATCCGGCGACAGGGTGCTGACGGCCAGCGTCTGCGACTGGCTGACCGTATTGCCGCTGGCATCCGTCAGGGTAACCACCAGCGTATAACTGCTGCCCTCAGCCAGCGCCTGCAGATCCTCCGCGGGCAGATCCACCGTCCAGTTGCCCTGTGCATCTGCCGTGGCACTGTAGATCAGGTTATTCAGCGTGACCGAGACGACATCGCCCGGCGCGGCACCTGAACCGCTGACCGGCACGCCCGCCGCCACTTCAGCGCCGTTAAGAATGCCATCTCCGCCTGCCACCGCCGCCACAATCAGATTCGGTGGCAGGGTATCGACGCTGAAGTCCAGCGTCTGATCGACACGGTTACCCGCCTCATCAATCGCGGTCAGTGTCAGCGTGTTAGCGCCCTGCGGCAGTAAGGCGAGATCGGCGGCGGGCAGCGTCAGGCTCCAGCTGCCGTCCTCATTCACCGTGGTGCTGTAGGTTCTCCCGTTGAGTTCCAGGGTGACCTGCTGGCCCGGCACGGCTTTACCGGTGTTTCCGCCGATCGCCAGGTCGCTGCCCGCTTCCGCCTGATTCAGAATGCCATCGCTGATCGCACTCTCATCCAGGGTAATTTGCGGCAGCGTGTTCACCACCACATTGAGCTGTGCGGCGTCGGTCAGCAGTGCTCCGCTGGCATCGGTGGCCGTCGCGGAGATCAGTTTTGTCCCGTCGGTGATGCCGGTGAGGTCGCTGGCCGGAACGGTGACGCTCCAGAAGCCGTTGCTGTTTACCACCGCGCTGTAGGTGTTGTCGTTGAAGGCCACCAGCACCGTCTGGCCGGGGTTAACGCCCACTGCCGAGCCGCTGATGATCAGATCGCTGACGGCCTCCTGCTGGTTAAGGAAACCGTCGAGACTGAGTGGTTCAGCGATGGTGAGCACGCCCGGTTCGCCTGCGGCAGGCGCGACGTTGATATCCCGGCTGCCGCTGGCTGAAACGCCCGCCGCCGTGGTCACGCTGGCGACCAGGGTGGTGGTGCCCGCCGCCAGTGCGCTCAGCGCAGCGGACGGGATCGGCAGACTCCAGCTGCCATCCGCCTGAACGGTGGTGCTGTAGGTCTGCCCGTTCAGCGTGAGGGTGACCGTCTGGCCCGCCTCTACGTTGCTGGTGCTGCCTGACAGCGTCTGGTCCAGCGCTTTTTCGCTGTTGTCGAGCAGGTCGTCGCCGGCAAAAACAGCGATCGTCAGCGTTGGTGTGCCCGGCTCCGGTGAGGCTTCTACCACAATGACCCGATCTTCACTGGCGACCACACCCGCCTGGGTGGTTACGCTGGCGCTGAAGGTCGCGTTGCCCGCCGCCAGGGCGGCCAGGGCGCTGGAGGGGATGGTCAGGCTCCAGCTGCCATCGGCCCCGACGGTGGCGCTGTAACTCTGGTCGCCCAGCGTCACCGTCACCACCTGACCCGCCTCAACATTGCTGGTGCTGCCGCTCAGCAGCTGGTCACTGGCTTTCTCGTCGTTGCTCAGCACATCATCACCGGCGAACTGATTGAGTGTGATGACGGGCTGGCCCGGTTCGGTCACCGGGGCTTCAACGACGATACCCAGCGTGTCGCTGACAGTTGTACCGGCCGCATTGCTGACCGTCACCACCAGTGAGGCCGGGCCTGCTGCCAGTGCGCCCAGCGCATCGGCCGGAATCGCAATATTCCAGCTGCCGTCAGCGCTGACCGTTCCGCTGTAACTCTGTCCACCCAGCGTAACCGTCACAATCTGGCCTGCCTCGACGTTGGTGGTGCTGCCGGAGATGGCCTGCGCCTCCAGCTTCTCCTCGTTGCTTAATACGTTGTCTTCAGCAAAGGCATTCAGGGTCAGCGTCGGGTTGCCTGGTGCGGTGCCCGCTGACTCCACCAGGAAGTCACGCATTTCGCTGACCGGGTTCCCCGCCTGATCCGTTACCGTGGCGCTCAGGGTGGCGCTGCCTGCCGCCAGTGCCGCCAGTGAACTGGCCGGCACCGTGAGGCTCCAGCTGCCATCCGCGCCGACCGTGGCGGTAAAGGTTTCCCCGTTCAGGGTGACGGTAACCTGCTGGCCCTCTGCGATATTGGTGGTGCTACCGGTCAGCAGCTGATCGCTGGCTTTTTCGCTGTTGCTGAGGATGTCATCCCCGGCAAAGGCGTCAAGGGTCAGCGTGGCGGCCCCCGGCTGCGTCGCCGGGGCGGCTACCGTGATCGGCTGCGTTGCGGTCACGCTATCGCCCGCCGCATTACTGACGGCAACCGTCAGCGTGGTCGTGCCTGCTGCCAGCGCGGAGAGCGCGGCAGCAGGCACCGTGACGCTCCAGCTGCCGTCAGCGCCCACCGTCGTGTTGTAGGTCTGGCCGCCCAGTGTAACCGTGACAATCTGTCCCGCCTCGACATTGCTGGTGGAACCGCTCAGCAACTGATCGGTGGTTTTTTCGGCATTATCCAGCACATTATCGCCGGCAAAGGTGTTGAGCGTGATGGCGGGGCTGCCTGGCGTACCTGGCGTGCCGGGGTCAGTGCCAGGGTCGGTACCGGGATCCGTGCCGGGATTCGTACCGGGATCGCTGCCGCCGTCATTTCCGCCGCCACCGCCTCCGCCGCCACCCCCCAGACCCACGGCCAGCCCGGCTAAGCCAAGTACGCCGAGACCGCCCGCGGTGATCACACCCATCGAGGCGTTGGTGTTATCGGCCAGCAGCAGTGGCTCGACGCTCTCCAGTGATTCGTAGGTTGGTGTGACGGAACCGGAGGCCAGTTCAGTGCCTTCTGCGGTCTGCGGGAACAGGGCATGTTCCGGTGGATTGACCCCATCATCGAACACCAGCTCACTGTGGTTGCCCTCGGCATCATCAACAAAAAATTTCTGATAGCGGACGGTGCTGCCGTCACGCATGTGCAGGACCAGATCATCCCCCTGACGCTCATATTGCGTGACCAGTTCGCGGGTGCCATTGATGCGTACGACGCTGGGCTCGGTGAGGTTAATGGATTGTGATGAACCGGGAGTGGCCTGCGAGATGAGCGTGCCGTTTTCGCGCGAGATGATGTCTACACGGCCTTGCGTGAGTTCTGCCATTTGTAACCTCTACTCCACCAGATTATCTAATATACTGAATCCATAAACATAAATTTATTTTACGTTTATGGTATTCACACTTAGTTTCACCCACTGAAAAACAGCGGGCGCTTTAACCTGGTGTATGTAGTAAGGGCAAAGCCAAGCGGCGCCGCAGATCCTGGTCCGGGCAGAAAACAACGCTTTTATTGTTAGATTAAGTTGTACAGACGGACGCGAAATGTAGCGGTTCTGACAAAATAACTTTTATCCTAAGCGTGCTGAAAATCAACACAAATGTACAGATTTAATTATGATTTAATCTTTATTACATAAGTCAGGTTTGCTATAAAGCGTTTATGAAAAAACGCTTTGCCCTTGATTTTCCATGTCAATTTGTGGCGGGATGTTTCCATAAATGTCACAAAACGGCTAAAATCTCGTCATTCTGAGAACCTCAGGGCGCTGAAAAGATTTTTTTAGTTATGCGATTCAGCCAGCATTTCCCACCGAGCCGACAGCACCGTTTAAGCAGACAACCCGTTGAAAACGGCACTGAAATTTGAGTTAAGTTGACTTGCACAACGTCCCGTCCTGCCAGGAAAGTTCTGGAAAAAATCCGCAGCGCAGTAAAAATCGGTAAACTCCCGGTTTTGTCATATTGATGAAGGTGCTGCACCCCTGCTGATAAGAGGCGCGACGGCCACAGATTGCCGGCCGGTGCTACACTTTTTCGCTTTATCACTGATGAATCTGACCTATGACCGCACTGGACGCTCCACAACAACATCAACAGCAAAGCCGCCTGAACTGGGGCACCCGCACCATCTTTCTGATCAACGGGTTAGGCATGTCAGCCTGGGCACCGCTGGTGCCGTTTGCCCGCGACCGTCTGCAGCTGAGCGGCGCCTCACTGGGTGCGTTGCTGCTCTGTCTCGGCATCGGTTCACTGGCGGCGATGCCGGTCACCGGCACGCTGGTTGCGCGGTTTGGCTGCCGTCGGGTGATGTGCTTCTCCACTCTGTTAGTGCTGGTCATGATGCCGCTGCTGGCCACGGCGGACGGACATCTGCTGATGGCGGCCGCGCTGATGCTGTTTGGTGCCGGGCTGGGCATGCTGGATGTCGCCATGAATTATCAGGCGGTTCAGGTTGAACAGGCGGCGGGTAAGCCGATGATGTCCGGCTTTCATGGCTTCTTCAGCCTTGGCGGCATTCTGGGTGCGGGGACGGTCAGCCTGCTGCTGAGCCAGTCATTCTCTCCGCTGGCCGCCACGCTGGTGGTGATGGCCGTGATGCTGCTGCTGTTGTTATGGCGCATCCCGGTATTAATGAATGAGCGTCTCCACCAGCCCGATCAGCCCTGGCTGGTGATCCCCCGTGGCTGGGTGGCGTTTCTCGGCCTGCTCTGCTTTATTCTCTTTCTGGCAGAGGGCGCGGTGCTCGACTGGGGCGCGCTGCTGCTGCTGCAGAACCCGGCGATGTCAACGGCCTATGCCGGGCTCGGCTATGCCACCTTCTCTGTGGCCATGACGCTGGGGCGGTTCAGCGGCGATAAAATCATTCAGCGCTTTGGCCGCTATCCGGTGATGATAACCGGGGCGCTGACCGCCGCAGCGGGCATGACGCTGGCGGTGTGGCTGCCGTGGCCGGAGATCGCCCTGCTGGCTTTCCTGCTGGTCGGCTTTGGTTTATCCAATACGGTGCCGATGTTGTTCAATGCTGCCGGGAATCAACAGGATATGCCCGCGAACCTGGCGATTTCTGCCATGACAACGCTGGGATATGCGGGTATTCTCACAGGTCCGGCTTTAATCGGATTCATTTCGCAATGGATCAGCCTCAGCGGCGCGTTTTTAATGATCGCCCTGCTGCTGTTAGTGGTAGCCGCCAGTGCGCAGAGAGTTGCGCGATAATTCAGGTATCTGACACGCTATGTTGTATAAGTTTCCACTGACCTCCGGCAATGTCACCCGCTTTTTTGTGGTTTTCAATCTGGTGCTCCTGCTGGCGCTGGGCTTTATGGTGCAGAACTCCGTGAATGCCTGGCTCACCGGAAAACGCTATGCCATGGACGATCTGGCCCGCGACGTTCAGAAGCGTATCGACGCCTATCGCTTCGCCACCTGGCAGATCTATGAAAACCTCTCCACCAGTGCGGCAGGAACGGCTCCGGGCAGCAGCCTGCAGGAGACGCGCCTGCGTCCTGACGTCTATTATCTGGAAAAAACCCGCCGCAAGACCGAAGCGCTGATCTTCGGGTCGCATGACAGCAGCACGCTGGATATGACCATGCGGATGTCCAACTATCTGGATACGCTCTGGGGCGCGGAAAACCCGACCTGGTCGATGTACTTTTTAAATGGTCAGGACAATAGCCTGATCATGATCTCCACGCTACCGCTGAAGGATATGGCGACGCGCTACAAAGAGAGCGCCATCAGTTCAATGGTGGACAGCCGTCGCGCTGAAATGCTGCAGCAGGCGAACGCGCTGGATGAGCGTGAGAGCTTCTCGCCACTGCGTCACCTCGCCTTCCAGAACGATCACTACTTCACGCTGCGCACCACCTTTAATCAGCCGGGCCACCTGGCCACCGTGGTCGCCTTTGATCTGCCGGTGAACGATCTGGTGCCGCAGAATATGCCGCTGGAGAATTTCCAGCTGCGTCAGGACAGCTCACTGCCCTCCACCAGCAGTGAACAGCAGGAGGTGGAAAATACGCACATCTCGCTGGTTAACCCGAACGTTGAGATTGCCGCCACGCTGCCCAGCACCCCGCTGCAGCTGGTCTATCAGGTGCCGGTTACCCGTCTGATCGTCGATACGCTGCACAACATGCTCTGGCCGCTGCTGATCAACCTGCTGCTGTTCCTGCTGTCGCTGGCCGGTGTGATGCTGCTGCGTCAGCAGTCCCTGCGCCCCAGTGAGAACCAGAGCGCCGAACTCGACTCGCTTCGGGTACTGAATGAAGAGATTGTGGGCAGCCTGCCGGTGGGCCTGCTGGTCTATGACTTTGCCAGCAACCGCACCCTGCTGAGCAACAAAATTGCAGAGCACCTTCTGCCGCACCTCAATCTGCAGAAGATTATTAATATGTCCGACCAGCATCAGGGCGTTCTGCAGGCTACCATCAATAACGAAGTGTATGAGATCCGCCACGCCCGCAGTGTGCTCTCACCCCATACCCAGCTGTTTATGATGCGTGACCAGGATCGCGAACTGCTGGTGAACAAGAAGCTGCAGAAAGCGCAGCAGGTTCTGGATCGCAACCATCAGATGCGGCAGCAGCTGCTGCACAATCTCGGTCATGCGCTGAATCAGCCGCTGGAGAAGATCGTGGCGCAGCTGGTGCAGCTCAGCCAGCGGGATGCCGATGAATCCGTGCTCGACCTGCTTGATGAGAGCCAGGGGCTGGCGCGGCTGGTGGATGATATTGTGCTGCTGAACCGGCTGGAGGCGCACGACTGGTCACCGGATGCGACCATCTTCAACCTGCAGGAACTGCTGGATGAGATCGCACTGGAAAGCCTGCCGCTGATGCGTCGCAAAGGGTTGTCACTGGTGGTGAATAACCATCTGGCCAATGATGAGATGCGCTTTGGCGACCGTCGCGCCCTGCGTAAGGTGCTGACCACCCTGATGCACTATGCGCTGACCACCACCCGCTGGGGAAAAATTACCCTGGAAGTTAAGGTTGCGAATAAACAGGCCGATAGACTCATCATCGAACTGGTTGATACCGGCGCGGGCCTGACCGTGGATGAGCTGGCGAATGTCGATTTCCCGTTCCTGGGCGACACCAGCCAGGATCGATACGGTCAGGCGTCAGGCATGGCCTTCTTCCTCTGTAAACAGCTTTGCAAGCAGATGGGGGGCAGTCTGGATATCGTCGCGAAAGCGGATATCGGCACCCGCTATAATATGCAGCTGCCGATGGCACTGGAGCAGAAGCAGGAAGAAGAAGAGGAAAAAATTCTGGATGGGGTCACCGCCCTGGTGGAGATCACCGTGGAGGACGTCCATAAAATCGTCTGCCGCCATCTGGAAAACTGGGGCGCGCGCTGTCTCACCCCGGACGAGCGTATTTCCGGACAGGATCATGACGTGCTGGTAACCGACGATCCGTCGAAGCTGAGCGGCTGGGCACTGCTGCTGGCGGAAGATGAGCTCGGTCATCATGCACTGAACGACCAGCAGTATCGGGTCAATTTCAATCTCAGTAATGCGCTGCTGGATGCACTGCTGGCCCTGATTGAGAAGCAACTGTCGCATGATGTGATGGATAATGACAGGGAAGACGACACAGCCACGCCATTGATGAGCGGCGGCTATTTCCAGCTGTTTACCGAGACAGTACCGGTTGATGTGAAGAGACTGTATACTGAGTCAGCAGAAAAGGACTACGACTCGCTTGCTCAGACAGCGCATCGCCTGAAGGGCGTGTTTGCCATGCTCAACCTGTCTCCCGGCAAACAGCTTTGTGAAGAGTTAGAACACCACATTAAAGCGTGTGACGATTCAAACATTACAAATACCACCAGTGATATTGACGCTTACGTCAATCAACTGCTGCAGCAAGGTAACCAATAAGATGAATAACTTAAATGTAATTATTGCCGATGACCATCCAATTGTCCTTTTCGGTATCCGAAAGTCTCTGGAACAAATTGAATGGGTCAACGTTGTAGGTGAGTTCGAAGACTCAACAGCACTGATCAACAATCTGTCCAAGCTGGATGCTAACGTCCTGATCACCGACCTCTCTATGCCTGGCGAGAAGTATGGCGACGGCATTACGCTGATTAAATACATCAAACGCCACTATCCGGATCTCTCCATTATTGTTCTGACAATGAACAATAACCCGGCGATCCTGAGCTCTGTGCTTGATCTCGACATTGAAGGCATCGTGCTGAAACAGGGCGCACCAACTGACCTGCCGAAAGCGCTGGCGGCCCTGCAGAAAGGCAAGAAATATACGCCGGAAAGCGTGGCGAAACTGCTGGAGAAAATCAGTGCGGGCGGTTACGGCGACAAGCGCCTGTCACCGAAAGAGAGCGAAGTGCTGCGTCTGTTCGCAGAAGGTTTCCTGGTGACGGAAATTGCCAAGAAACTGAACCGCAGCATCAAAACCATCAGCAGCCAGAAGAAATCAGCGATGATGAAACTGGGCGTGGATAACGATATTGCCCTGCTGAACTACCTCTCCTCTGTCAGCCAGACGCAGGTCGAAAGAGACTAATCGATCGCTGAGGCGGTGCAGGCTGCACCGCCTCCCCTCTGCCCTACTTCATACGCGTTTTGCGCACCCGCTCAGCATAGAATGCCAGCGTGCTCTTCAGCACATCTAACGTCACCGGTTTCGACAGGCAGTTATCCATGCCCGCGTCCATACAACGCTGCTTCTCTTCGGCCAGCGCATTTGCCGTGACGCCGATGACCGGGAAGAGATGCCCCAGCTGACGCAGCCGCTGCGTCAGGCGATACCCATCCATGTTCGGCATGTTCACGTCGGTCAGTACGATGTCGATCTCATTGCGGCTCAGCACGTTAAGCGCATCGACGCCATCCTGAGCGGTTTTTACCTGATACCCCAGCGTGCCGAGCTGTTCTGAAAGCAGCATGCGGTTAATCGGATGGTCATCAACGATCAGTACCATGATGTCATCGTTGTGAATCTTCTCTTCCACCGGGCCAGCCAGTAGCAGCGCATCCGCCGCGTCGTGGCCGAGGGAGATGCGATAGATACGCGCCAGCAGCGCCGGCACCTCATGCAGTGTGGCGGTCGAGTGAACCCAGCGTCCAGGCTGACGTTCACGCGGCATATCCACATGCGATCCATCAAATGTGACCAGCGCCCGCAGCGGTAAATCGATCTCCAGCTCGTAATCGGTCATCACGACATCGTCGGGGCCCGGTCTGCCGTTATAATCCGCAACCTGAATCCCCTGCTGCTGCATCTGACGCGTGATAAACGCCGCCAGATAATCATTGCGCATCGCCAGCCAGATTTTCTTCTCCTGCAAATCCTCCAGCAGCATCAGCGAGGGCTTCTGCCCTTTGTAGACGGGAATACGCACAATGAACTGACTGCCCATGCCCGGCTCTGAGTCAACCTCAATGTCGCCGTCCATCATATTGATCAGCTTTTCACAGATCGCCAGTCCCAGCCCGGTGCCCTGGAAATTACGCTGCACGCCATTCCCGACCTGGAAGAAGGGATCAAACAGGCGCGGCAGCTCTTTCGCCGGAATCCCGACACCGGTATCGCGCACCCGGAAGGCCAGATAACCCTGCGACACGTAGGCGTGCAGGATAATACAGCCGGTATGAGTAAACTTAATGGCGTTGTTCAGCAGGTTGGAGATCACCTGTTGCAGACGCAGCGGATCGCCGTCCAGCACCTGCGGAACATCATGTTCGATTAAGCAGTAGAGCGTCAGCCGCTTCTTCACCACCAGCGACAGATAGTTGCCGACGATGTGGGTCACGATTTCACGCGGTGCAAACGGACGCGGCTCGATCTTCAGCTGCTCTGACTCGATTTTTGAGAAGTCGAGGATATCGCTGATGATTTTCAGCAGCAGGCTGGAGGAGTTGTTCATCGCCGTTACCAGCGAGTCGATCCCGCTGGGCAGTTGCCGGGTCTGCAGCAGATCGAGGTTACCGATAATCCCATAGAGCGGCGTGCGCAGCTCATGGCTGACAGTGGCAAGGAACATCGACTTCGACTGGCTCGCCTGCTCTGCCGCATGGGCCATCTCCTGCAGCGACTGCTCCATGCGGACACGGGCCGACACGTCCACCAGTACGCAAATCGCCACGTTTTCATTGCGATAGCGCGAATGGACAAAGCTGATTTGCAGGTTGGTGTTGCTGCCGGTGAGCACATCGACAAAGTTAACCTGCTGGCCGCCGATAATCTCATTCAGCCGCAGGCGATCCTCCTGGGTCAGCAGGGTCAGGTAATTGTGCGCCAGCTCGTTACTCAGAATATTGGTGCCGTCGCTGGTGCGTAAAATACAGATCCCCACCGGCGCCGAGGCCACAATCTTACGGTTGAACTGTTCATGCTCCTCCAGCCGGTGCGCATTCTCCTCGGCGGGCAGGAACATCCGGCGCTCAAACAGCCAGGCGAGCGTAAACAGAATGATGGCGCTGAACACATTGAGCAGCAGCGCATTGATGATCATCAGCTTCAGCTGATCCATCATCACGTCGGTGGGTATCGACCACACCACGTTGAGATCGGAAGGCGGCAGCGGCTTTTTCAGCACCAGCTGACGGTAACCATTCAGATAACCGAACCAGGTTTTGTCATCGGGCAGACTGTCGAGCGAGAAGCCCAGCCCGCCACGGCGCGAATTGAGCAGTGGACGATAATTTTCGTCGGTAATTGAGGCGATGATCGGCAGACTGCCCGGCTGAATAAACTCATCCAGGCGGATATTCTGTTCGACCCCCAGCAGCGCCTGCAACTTGTTGGCCACGTAGACCGGCACCACCATATAGAAGGTGCCGACACCCGGCTGAGCGCTGCTGTTGATCCAGTACATCGGGTTGCGGCGCTCTTCTTCGTTGCTGTTACGGTAGCGCAGCACATTTTCACGCAGCGATTTCAGGCTGCGCTCCCGATCGGCGGTGCTGCTGCCAATCGTAAAGTCGGCCAGACACTGGCTTTCCCCTCCGATAAAGAACACCCGGTTCAGCTCATACGAGGAGGCGAAGTTGCTTTTCCAGTAGTTGATGTAATAACTCAGGGAGTCGAGCGAGTTGCGCCAGGTGTTGCTCATGGCGGTGCAGTCGCCATCTGAAAAGAGCGGTGTAAACTGCGGCTGGGTCGTTTTACCCGGGATCATGCCGGTCAGCGCATCCATGCCGCTGCTGGCATTCGTCAGCCGGTTCTCCGTGATATATTTCAGCTCCCGCACCATGTCGGCGGAGTGCCGCACATACCACTGTATCGTGCCGTAATTGCTGGCAAACTCCTGACGAACCTGCGTCTCTTTATTGTGCAGCACGCTGATGATGTAAAACGCGGTAAGAACAGCGCCCAGCGTCCAGATTAGCAGCGCCAGCGCGCGGAAAAGATAGCGCGAGATGCGAAGCGTAGTGCGGAAAGAGACAGGATATTTCAAAGGGAACTCGCAGTTGGCAAGGTTAGTCGCATCATCAATTTTTATTGCCCATACACTAGCTTTATCGGGCGAAAAAAGCCAGCCAGCGGAAGGCCCGGCAGGCAGTTTGGGACGCTTTTCGGACAGCGTTTGCCGCCACGCCTGACGCCCCCCATCACCGGCCTTAAGCGACACCCTATCCCGGCGAGAAAGACCTGAAGCAACACCGCATCCCACCGAGAAAGACCTGCCATGCCCGAAGAGCAAAGCGTCCACGCCAGGGATGGCGTGGCCGATCCGCAGGGATGCGGGAATCCTGAGCGATCGGGCATGGCGGGCCTTTCGATTGCAGCGGCCTCACCGCCACACCCACAAGAATCCGCATCCTCCAGCCCGCGCCCTCACCGGCCTGAAGCGACACCCTTTCCCGGCGAGAAAGGCCTGCCATACCCGAAGAGCAAAGCGTCCACGCCAGGAATGGCGTGGCCGATCCGCAGGGATGCGGGAACCCTTTGCGATAGGGCATGGCGGGCCTTTCGATTGCAGCGGCCTCACCGCCACACCCGCAAGAATCCGCATCCTCCAGCCCGCGCCCTCACCGGCCTGAAGCGACACCCTTTCCCGGCGAGAAAGGCCTGCCATACCCGAAGAGCAAAGCGTCCACGCCAGGGATGGCGTGGCCGATCCGCAGGGATGCGGGAACCCTTTGCGATCGGGCATGGCGGGCCTTTCGATTGCAGCGGCCTCACCGCCACACCCACAAGAATCCGCATCCTCCAGCCCGCGCCCTCACCGGCCTGAAGCGACACCTTATCCCGGCGAGAAAGGCCTGCCATGCCCGAAGAGCAAAGCGTCCACGCCAGGGATGGCGTGGCCGATCCGCAGGGATGCGGGAATCCTTTGCGATCGGGCATGGCGGGCCTTTCGTTCGCAGCGGCCTGAAGCGACACCACATCCCGCCGAGAAAGGCCTTTCGTTCGCAGCGGCCTCACCGCCACACCCACCTGCGGCCGAACGCCCCCCTGCAAAAAAAACGGCAGGCCGGGTTTCCCCTGACCTGCCGTTTCTGCAACGAACCTCAGCTTATGCCAGACAACTTACTCGTCTTCAGCCGCGTCGTCTTCGTCTTCCGCTTCCGGTGCAATCTCTTCATCGTCAGCATCCGCTTCAGGCGCGATATCATCCTCGCCCTCCGCCACGCTGCCGTCGATTGAATCCAGCTCTTCCTCTTCAACCGGCTCGGCGACACGCTGCAATCCGACCACGTTCTCATCCTCTGCAGTGCGGATCAGAATCACACCCTGGGTATTACGACCCACGACGCTGACTTCTGAAACGCGGGTACGCACCAGCGTACCGGCATCGGTGATCATCATAATCTGATCGCTATCCACCACCTGAACAGCGCCAATCACCGGACCGTTACGATCGGTCACCTTGATTGAAATCACACCCTGCGTCGCACGCGACTTGGTCGGGTATTCGCTGTTGGCGGTACGCTTGCCGTAACCATTCTGCGTCACGGTAAGAATCGCACCCTCTTCACGCGGCACAATCAGAGAAACCACGCGATCGCCTTCAGCCAGCTTGATACCGCGAACACCTGACGCGGTTCGGCCCATGGCACGCACAGCGCTCTCGGCGAAGCGCACCACTTTACCGGCGGCGGAGAACAGCATCGCTTCGTCATTACCGTTGGTCAGCGCCACACCGATCAGCTCATCGTCGTCACGCAGATTCACGGCAATAATGCCGGCGCTGCGCGGACGGCTGAACTCTTTCAGCGCGGTCTTCTTCACGGTGCCCAGCGCGGTCGCCATAAAGATATTGAAGCCTTCGGTATACTCGCGAACCGGCAGAATCGCCGTAATACGCTCGTTCGCTTCCAGCGGCAGCAGGTTGACGATTGGACGTCCACGCGCACCACGGCTCGCTTCCGGCAGCTGATACACCTTCATCCAGTAGAGACGGCCACGGCTGGAGAAGCAGAGAATCGTATCGTGGGTATTGGCCACCAGCAGACGATCAATGAAGTCCTCTTCCTTGATGCGTGCCGCTGACTTGCCTTTACCACCACGACGCTGCGCTTCGTAGTCACTCAGCGGCTGATACTTCACATAGCCCTGATGCGACAACGTCACCACCACGTCTTCCTGATTGATCAGGTCTTCGATGTTGATGTCCGCGCTGTTCGCGGTAATCTCGGTGCGACGATCGTCACCAAACTGATCGCGCATCAGCTCCAGCTCTTCGCGGATCACTTCCATCAGACGCTCAGCGCTTGACAGAATCAGCAGCAACCCGGCGATCTGATCCAGCAGCGCTTTATACTCATCCAGCAGCTTCTCGTGCTCAAGGCCGGTCAGTTTCTGCAGACGCAGATCCAGAATCGCCTGAGCCTGCTGCTCGGTCAGGTAGTACTGACCGTCGCGGATGCCAAACTGCGGCTCCAGCCACTCCGGACGGGCGGCGTCATCACCGGCACGCTCCAGCATCGCTGACACGTTACCGAGATCCCACGCCTGCGAAATCAGACCCGCTTTTGCTTCTGCCGGCGTTGGCGCACGGCGGATCAGCTCAATGATCGGATCGATATTCGCCAGCGCAATCGCCAGACCTTCAAGGATATGCGCGCGGTCACGGGCTTTACGCAGTTCAAAAATGGTACGGCGCGTCACCACTTCACGACGATGACGAACAAAGGCTTCCAGAATCTCCTTCAGCGCCATAATCTTCGGCTGCCCCTGATGCAGGGCAACCATATTGATACCAAACGAAGTCTGCAGCTGAGTCAGTGAATAGAGATTATTCAGCACCACTTCGCCGACCGCATCACGCTTGATCTCGATAACGATGCGCATGCCGTCTTTGTCAGACTCATCGCGCAGCGCGCTGATGCCTTCGACACGCTTCTCTTTGACCAGCTCTGCAATCTTCTCGATCAGGCGGGCTTTGTTGACCTGATAAGGCAGCTCGTGAATGACGATGGTCTCGCGGCCCGTTTTGGCATCCGCTTCCACTTCGCCACGCGCACGAATATAAATCTTACCGCGTCCGGTGCGGTACGCTTCTTCAATGCCACGGCGGCCGTTGATGATGGCGGCGGTCGGGAAGTCAGGTCCCGGAATGTGCTCCATCAGCCCTTCAATGCTGATGTTCTCATCTTCAATGTAGGCCAGGCAGCCGTTAATCACTTCGCGCAGGTTATGCGGCGGAATGTTGGTTGCCATCCCCACGGCGATACCGGAGGAGCCGTTAACCAGCAGGTTAGGGATTTTGGTCGGCAGAACTTCAGGGATCTGCTCTGTGCCGTCATAGTTCGGCACGAAATCGACGGTCTCTTTTTCCAGGTCAGCTAACAGATCGTGGGCGATTTTTGACATGCGGACTTCGGTATAACGCATCGCCGCGGCGGAGTCGCCATCGATGGAGCCGAAGTTGCCTTGTCCGTCCACCAGCATGTAACGCAGGGAGAAAGGCTGGGCCATACGTACAATGGTGTCATAAACGGCGGAATCACCATGCGGGTGATATTTACCGATAACGTCACCGACGACGCGGGCAGATTTTTTATAGGGTTTGTTCCAGTCGTTACCCAGTTCGCTCATCGCAAAGAGTACGCGACGATGCACCGGCTTCAGGCCGTCACGCACATCGGGTAAAGCTCGGCCAACGATGACCGACATGGCGTAATCGAGGTAAGAAGTCTTTAATTCTTCTTCGATATTGACCGGTGTAATTTCTCTCGCAAGGTCGCTCATGGAGCCGCTATCCCTCTACTTAATCCCGGATTTTAAAGGTGCGAAAGTATATCACACTGCAATGCTCTGGTGAACGTTAACCACCGATTTCACCCGCTTTTCCTTGTGCCCGAAAGGTGTGCCATCGGCGGTTAAGCGTTTATACTGTGGGGACATTTTGTCAGGAGTTACGATTCAATGAATGCACAACCGCAGAATCATCAGCAGAACGTCGATGCACAGGAAATTGCCAAGTTTGAGGCCGTTGCCTCGCGCTGGTGGGATCTGGAGGGCGAATTTAAACCGTTGCACCGCATCAACCCGCTGCGCCTGGGCTATATCGCGGAGCACAGCAACGGTTTGTTCGGTAAAACCGTGCTCGACGTCGGCTGCGGCGGCGGCATTTTAGCCGAGAGCATGGCGCGCGAAGGTGCGGTAGTGACCGGACTGGACATGGGGGCGGAACCTCTGGCGGTCGCACGTCTGCATGCCCTTGAGAGCGGCGTCACGCTGGACTACGTGCAGCAGACCGTCGAAGCGCATGCGGAAGAGAACGCCGGAAAATATGATGTGGTGACCTGCATGGAGATGCTGGAGCACGTCCCCGACCCGCGCTCGGTGGTGCACGCCTGTGCGCAGCTGGTTAAGCCGGGCGGCGAGGTCTTCTTCTCCACGCTGAACCGCAATCCCAAAGCCTGGCTACTGGCGGTATTTGGCGCAGAATATGTGCTGCGTATGGTGCCACGCGGCACCCATGACGTGAAAAAGTTTATCCGTCCCTCTGAGCTGCTCGGCTGGGTCGATGAGACCCCCCTGCGTGAACGTCACATCATCGGCCTGCACTACAACCCGGTGACCAACCGCTTCAAACTGGCGCCCGGCACCGACGTCAATTATATGGTGCACACGCACCGCGCCCGCTAAGTCTCTGGCCCGCCTCTTTCTCCGGCGGGCCTTCTCTCCTTTAAGCCTGACAGCCCACCACGCCATTCCGATATCTGCCAGCCACTTAGCGCAGGCTGGCCCTGACAGATTTCACCTGCCCGCACGCCGTTTCTGCCAGAGCCGCAGGGCGCTAGCGGCTTTTGCGCAATTTTCATCCCTTTTTCTGCGCCCTTCTGAGGATTGAATAAGAAATACGCGTCCGATCAAATTAACAAAAAAAAGTGCAATCGGGTTGACAGGGTGTCAGGCCTTATAAGGCGTGGGTTAAGAATTTTCGCCAGAATTACAACCCCTCCCGCCATCATTTTTTGCTCTTGTTAACCCGCCGCAAAATACTAAAATATGCCTCCATGTAGTTGTAGCTTTTCCCATCACCCCCTAGATATTGTGTTTATCCACATATTATTCACAATGAATATGCTGTGTATAAACCGGGATTTCTTTTAATTTTTGGATACTCACGCAAAGGTAAAAACGCGACATGAACCAGAGTCTGCTCGTTACTAAACGCGATGGCCGCCAGGAGCGCATTGATCTCGACAAAATTCACCGTGTGCTGGACTGGGCAGCTGAAGGGCTGAACAACGTCTCAGTATCACAGGTGGAGCTGCGTTCCCATATTCAGTTCTATGATGGCATCAGGACCTCTGACATTCATGAGACCATCATCAAGGCCGCAGCAGACCTCATCTCGCGCGATGCCCCTGACTATCAGTACCTGGCTGCCCGCCTGGCAATCTTCCACCTGCGCAAAAAGGCGTATGGTCAGTTTGAGCCACCGAAGCTCTATGACCAGGTCGTGAAAATGGTGGACCTCGGCAAATATGACCGCCACCTGCTGGAAGATTACAGCCCGGAAGAATTTGCACAGATGGACGAGTTCCTCGACCACTGGCGCGACATGAACTTCTCCTATGCTGCCGTGAAGCAGCTGGAAGGCAAATATCTGGTGCAGAACCGCGTCTCCGGTGAAATCTACGAGAGCGCGCAGTTCCTCTACATCCTGGTCGCCGCCTGCCTCTTCTCTGGCTATCCGCGCGACACCCGCATGGATTACATCAGACGTTTCTATGATGCGGTTTCGACTTTTAAAATCTCCCTGCCGACGCCCATTATGTCGGGCGTGCGTACTCCGACGCGCCAGTTCAGCTCCTGTGTGCTGATCGAGTGCGGCGACAGCCTGGACTCCATCAACGCCACCTCCAGCGCGATCGTGAAATATGTCTCTCAGCGTGCCGGTATTGGCATCAATGCCGGTCGCATCCGTGCGCTGGGCAGCCCGATCCGCGGCGGTGAAGCGTTCCACACCGGCTGTATCCCGTTCTACAAACATTTCCAGACTGCGGTGAAGTCCTGTTCTCAGGGCGGCGTTCGCGGCGGTGCCGCCACGCTGTTCTACCCGATGTGGCATCTGGAAATCGAAAGCCTGCTGGTGCTGAAAAACAACCGTGGTGTGGAAGGCAACCGCGTGCGCCACATGGACTATGGCGTGCAGCTCAACAAACTGATGTACCAGCGCCTGCTGAAAGGGGAAGAGATTACCCTGTTCAGCCCGTCTGATGTCCCGGGTCTGTATGACGCCTTCTTCGCCGATCAGGATGAGTTTGAGCGCCTTTACACCAAATATGAGCAGGATCAGAGCATCCGCAAACAGCGTGTCAAAGCGGTCGATCTCTTCTCACTGATGATGCAGGAACGCGCCTCAACCGGCCGTATCTACATTCAGAACGTCGACCACTGCAACACCCACAGCCCGTTTGACGCCAGCATCGCGCCGGTTCGCCAGTCTAATCTCTGCCTGGAGATCGCGCTGCCGACCAAGCCGCTGGAAGATGTGAACGACGAGAACGGTGAGATCGCTCTGTGTACGCTCTCTGCGTTCAACCTGGGTGCCATTGACAGCCTCGACGATCTGGAAGAGCTCGCGACCCTGGCGGTGCGTGCGCTTGACGCCCTGCTCGACTATCAGGATTACCCCATCCCGGCAGCGAAGCGTGGCGCGATGGGTCGTCGTACCCTGGGTATCGGCGTGATCAACTACGCTTACTACCTGGCGAAGCACGGTGTGCGCTACTCCGACGGCAGCGCCAATGGCCTGACGCACAAGACCTTTGAAGCCATTCAGTATTACCTGTTGAAAGCCTCAAACGCGCTGGCGAAAGAGCAGGGTGCCTGCCCGTGGTTCAACGAAACCACCTATGCGCAGGGCATCCTGCCTATCGACACCTACAAGAAAGATCTGGACGCGATCAGCAACGAACCGCTGCATCTCGACTGGGAAAGCCTGCGTGAAGAGATCAAAACTCACGGCCTGCGCAACTCGACGCTGTCAGCGCTGATGCCGTCTGAGACCTCGTCGCAGATCTCCAATGCCACCAACGGCATTGAGCCGCCACGCGGTCACATCAGCATCAAAGCGTCGAAAGATGGCATCCTGCGTCAGGTGGTGCCGGAGTATGAGCGCCTGAAAGATCAGTATGAGCTGCTGTGGGAAATGCCGAACAACGATGGCTACCTGCAGCTGGTGGGTCTGATGCAGAAATTCATCGACCAGGCGATTTCGTCTAACACCAACTACGATCCATCCCGCTTTGCCAACGGTAAAGTGCCGATGAAGCAACTGCTGAAAGATCTGCTGACGGCGTACAAGTTCGGCGTGAAAACGCTCTACTATCAGAACACCCGTGACGGTGCGGAGGATGCTCAGGATGACCTGGCACCGTCTATCCAGGATGATGGCTGCGAGAGCGGCGCCTGTAAAATCTAATGGCCAGGCGGGAGATTCTCCCGCCTCATTCATTTCACGAGGCCACTTCGCTTCCTCTTTTTTTGGACAACTTTTATGGCTTACTCCACCTTCTCACAGAACAAAAATGATCAGCTGAAAGAGCCGATGTTTTTCGGTCAGTCGGTAAACGTGGCGCGCTTCGACCAGCAGAAATATGACATCTTTGAAAAGCTGATCGAAAAGCAGCTCTCTTTCTTCTGGCGTCCCGAAGAGGTTGACGTGTCCCGCGACCGTATCGACTATCAGGCGCTGCCGGAACATGAAAAGCATATCTTCATCAGCAACCTGAAGTATCAGACCCTGCTGGATTCGATTCAGGGCCGCAGCCCGAACGTCGCGCTGCTGCCACTGATCTCGATCCCTGAACTGGAAACCTGGATCGAAACCTGGGCCTTCTCCGAGACGATTCACTCCCGTTCTTACACCCACATCATCCGTAACATCGTGAACGATCCGGCGCTGGTGTTTGACGATATCGTCACCAACGAGCAGATTCTGGCGCGTGCTCAGGATATCTCACGCTATTACGACGACCTGATTGAGATGACCAACTACTGGCATCAGCTGGGTGAAGGCACACATCAGGTCAACGGCAAGACGGTTGTCGTCAGCCTGCGCGCCCTGAAGAAGCAGCTTTATATCTGCCTGATGAGCGTCAATGCGCTGGAAGCAATCCGTTTCTATGTCAGCTTCGCCTGTTCATTCGCCTTCGCAGAGCGTGAGCTGATGGAAGGCAACGCCAAAATCATCAAGCTGATCGCCCGCGATGAAGCGCTGCACCTGACCGGCACCCAGCATATGCTGAACCTGCTGCGCAGCGGTGAAGACGATCCGGAGATGAAAGAGATTGCGGCAGAGTGCCGTGATGAGTGCTTCGAGCTGTTTAAGAAGGCCGCCGAGCAGGAGAAAGAGTGGGCAGACTATCTGTTCAGCGGCGGCTCAATGATCGGCCTGAACAAAGATATTCTCTGCCAGTACATTGAGTACATCACCAATATCCGTATGCAGGCGGTAGGTCTTGATTTGCCGTTCCAGACGCGGTCAAACCCGATTCCGTGGATCAACTCCTGGCTGGTGTCTGACAACGTTCAGGTTGCGCCGCAGGAAGTGGAAGTGAGCTCCTATCTGGTGGGTCAGATCGACTCTGAAGTGGGCGCTAATGACTTCGACGACTTCCAGCTGTAATCATGAGCCGCGACGTTGTTATTCTGCGCAGCTCCGGCACCCGGCTGGAATGCACGGACGAGCACACGAATCTGCTGACGCTGCTGGAAGCCAACAATCTCTGCGTGGAGTTCCAGTGCCGCGAAGGTTACTGCGGTTCCTGCCGGATGCGGCTGCTGAAGGGTGAAGTGCACTACCCGCAGAAGCCGCTGGCCTTTGTGCAGCAGGATGAGATCCTGCCCTGCTGCTGCAAAGCCAAAGGCGAGATTGAGCTTGAGTTGTAACTGAGGTAGCTATCTCTCTGACTGCGACGCTGCCTGAATGCGGGTGAAACTCACCGCAATGGCTAAGTAAAAGCGCAGGGAACCCGGTCAGAAAAGGAAAGCGTCCCGCGCCATGGACGGCGCGGGCCGAGCTGTCAGGGATGACGCTGTTTGCGTCTTTCCGATCTGACCGGGTTCCCTGCGCAGGCTCGATCTGGCAGCCATCAGGGCTAATCTGGCCAGCAGCCAGAATAAAACGGGCGCCTCAGGCGCCCGTTTTATTTTCCCTGTTCTCACTGTCTGATAGTTTCAACCACATCAATCCAGCCGTGACCGGTGGTGACTTCGCTGCCGTGCAACCAGCGGCGCAGCATGTTCATCGCCATCATTGCCACCACCTTCTGCCGCGTCTCCAGGTTATGACGGCCGGTACTGAATTTCACCCGCTGTCCGACACTGCCTTCCGGAGTATGCAGGGCAATCGCTATCTCTTCCTGATCCAGACTGCCGACAGAGAGCGCCAGCGCCGCCTGCTGCTGCGCGGCGAGCTGGCCGGTGCGGGCAACCTGCTGCTCAAGCGTCTCAGAGCGGGAAGGCAGGATGTCTGCACCGCGCAACGGCACACTGGCGGCAGCCAGTTGCCAGTAAAGCAGTCCGGCGGTGTACTGCTCACTGACCGCCAGCGCTGCACCGCGCTGCGTCAGTTCACGGGCCAGCAGGGCCGGTAACCCTTCGGTGCCTTCAAAAATGGTGCATTCTGCCAGCAGCAGCCGCACCTGCTGCCACGCCTGCGCCATCGCCACACGCTGACTTGCCGGGCCGGTGAGTTTGATCTCAATAATCGGCATGGAGGAGCGATAGCCCATCACCACACCTTCAGGCAGCGGCAGCGACTCCAGTTCGGCGGCGATATCGCTTTCGCCGCGACCAAAGGTCGTCAGTCGCAGACAAACCGGCGGCTCGGGCGGCGTAAACTTCGCCTTCAGGCGCGGAATGATCTGCTGCTCCACCATAACTTTGAATTCAGAGGGAACGCCGGGCGTGAAAAACATCCAGCAGCGATTAAGCTGCAGGGCAAAGCCACAGGCGGTGCCGACCGGATTATCAATCAGTTCTGCATTGGCCGGGATTTCGGCCTGCTTGCGATTACTCGCCGCCATCACCCGTCCCCGGCTGGCAAACCAGGCTTCCATCTGCGCCAGCCACTCCTGCTGCATCTCCAGTTCTACGCCACAGGCCTGAGCCGCGGCCAGTGCACTGAGATCGTCACTGGTCGGCCCCAGCCCACCATTCACGATCAGCACATCCGCCTCGTGACTGCGCGCCTGCAGCGTCGCGATCAGCGAATCGAGAGAATCCCCGACCGTGGTGCGACTGGTCATCGGCAGGCCGTGCTGAAAGAGCACATCCGCCAGCCAAGCCGCGTTGGTATCGACGATTTGGCCATGCAGCACCTCATCCCCGGTTGACAGCATCTCTACTCTGATCACGTCGCATTCTCCTTTTTAACGTTTGCTTTACTCTAGGAACTCCATCGGAGAAACACAATGCGCATTCCCCACTGAGAGCACGGGGCGTATCAGGCCAGGAAGAGAAAAGCGAGTGAGGTGCGGAGGCGGGCAGTGTGTTCAGGAAAAACAAAAACGGCGGGTGGGACCCGCCGTTTGATGACTGTCAGGGCGTCGCGATTAACGACGCGCCAGCAACAGCCCCAGGATCAGACCGGCGGTGGCGCCGATGCCAACACCCTGCCAGGGTTTTTCATGCACGTAATCGTCGGCACGGTAAGCGGCCTGTTTTGCGCGATAGTAGTAACTGTCGGACGCCTGGCTGACACGGGATTTCACATCGTGCAGCGCCTGTTCGGCTTTGCTTTTAAGCTCGATGTACTTCTGGTCAGCCGGATCGCCGGATGCCTTAAGCACTTCTTCCAGCGTTTCCGTCAGTAACGCAATATCGTCATCGAGGCCCTTTTCGAATTGATTTGTCTGGTTTACCATCGTTTCCTCCGTGTGAATTGCAAAGCAGTTCATTAACTATAGCCACAATCTGACGCTCTGCCGATTTCCTGCGCCAGGAATCACCTGATTTTTCATTTGTTAACAGAGCCAGCGTCAGGCCGCGCGCCCTTCCCCGTGCAAAGATGCGTAAGGCGCAGCGGCAGAGACGCAATTTCGCTTCGCTTCTTTGATTAATCTGATAAATTTTAACGGAACTGAATTTTCCAGTAACCCTACTGTCGTACCCCTCTGTTGCCTGTGATTATCGGGCCATGAAAGTGCACTTTTTACGACAGTCACGACACCCTCGAACAGCTAAGGAATGATCTCTGGCATGAATCGAAGAATGTTTATGAAAGCGTCAATGGCCTTCTCCGCCGTCAGCGGCATGACCGGCCTGTCCACGCTGTTTGCGCAATCCGCCTGGGCAGAAGATGGCATTGCTGACGGAACCGCAGTACGCTTCGATTTCGACGTATTGAAGAAAAAAGCGGCCGCGCTGGCGAAGCAACCCTGGGGCGGCGCGCCAGGCGCACTGCCGGAGACACTGGCCACGCTGACGCCGCAGGCGTACAACGAAATTCAGTATGACGCGAACCACTCGCTGTGGAACAACCTGCCCGACCGTCAGCTGGACGTGCAGTTCTTCCACGTAGGCATGGGCTTTAAGCGCCGCATCCGCATGTTCTCGGTTGACAGTGCCAGCCGCGAGGCGCGTGAAATCCACTTCCGTCCTGAACTGTTTAACTATAACGATGCGAAGGTAGATACAAAGCAGCTGGAGGGTAAAACCGACCTGGGCTTTGCCGGGTTCCGCGCCTTTAAGAAACCGGAACTGGCTCGCCGGGACATCGTCTCCTTCCTCGGCGCTAGCTACTTCCGTGCGGTTGACGATACTTACCAGTACGGCCTCTCGGCTCGTGGCGTCGCGATCAACACCTTCAGCAACGGCCAGGAAGAGTTCCCCGATTTCACGGCCTTCTGGTTTGAAACGCCAAAAGCGGAAGATACCACCTTTACCTGCTACGCCCTGCTGGATGGCGCGAGCGTCACCGGTGCCTACAAGTTCATCATCCATTGCGAAGAGAAACGCGTGGTGATGGAGGTGGAAAACCACCTGTTTGCCCGCAAAGAGATCCGCCAGATTGGCATCTCGCCCATGACCAGCATGTTCAGCTGCGGCACGAATGAACGCCGTATGTGCAATACCTACCATCCGCAAATCCATGACTCCGATCGCCTGGCGATGTGGACCGGTAAAGGGGAATGGATTGCCCGTCCGCTGAACAATCCGCAGCGACTGCAGTTCAACGCCTATGAAGATGAGAATCCGCGTGGCTTTGGCCTGCTGCAGCTTAATCACGACTTTAAAGATTATCAGGATGTGATTGGCTGGTATGACAAGCGTCCGAGCCTGTGGGTGGAGCCGGTCGGCAAATGGGGCAAAGGTGCGATCAACCTGATGGAGATCCCGACGACCGGGGAAACGCTGGATAACGTGGTCTGCTTCTGGCAACCCGCAGAACCGGTCAAAGCAGGCAGCGAGCTGAACTTCTCCTACAAACTCTACTGGAGTGGTCTGCCGCCGGTGCGCAGCGGTCTGGCGCGCGTTGACGCCACCCGCACCGGTATCGGTGGTTTCCCGGAAGGCTGGGCGCCTGGCGAACACTTCCCGGAAACCTGGTGTCGTCGCTTCGCCATCGATTTTATCGGAGGGGATTTGCAGGCTGCCGCGCCGAAAGGCATCGAGCCGGTCATTACCGTGTCATCCGGTAGCGTGAAACAGGTCGAAATTCTGTATGTCGACCCGCTGAAGGGGTATCGCATTCTGTTTGACTGGTATCCGAACAGTGACTCGACCGCGCCGGTCGAGATGCGCCTCTTCCTGCGCACTAAAGAGGAGACGCTGAGCGAAACCTGGCTCTATCAATATTTCCCGCCTGCGCCGGATCAGCGGAAATATGTCGATGACCGCCAGATGACGGTCGGCTGATGTAAACAGGCGAGGCTCCGGCCTCGCCTTTTTTATCGCGTAACCTTCAGCATATCAATGTGGGGAATCCCATCCTCCAGGTAAACCTCCCCTGTCGCCACAAAACCATGCTGCCGATAGAAGTTCTCCAGATGCGCCTGCGCAGAGAGAAACAGGTCGTGCCCCGGCCAGCGTAGCTGACAACGGCTGATCGCCTTCTCCATCAGACGGCTACCCAGTCGCGCACCACGTACCCGATCGGACACGATCACCCGGCCGATTTTTACCGGACCAGACGCCTCCTCCGGAGACAGCAGCCGCGCATAGGCCACCAGCTGACCATCCGCCATCCCCAGCAGATGCCGGTTTTCTGCCTGTAAATCTCTGCCATCCACATCCAGATAGGCGCACTGCTGCTCCACCACAAAGACCTGACTGCGCAGCGCCAGCAGCGCATAGAGTTCGGAGAGCGTAAGTTCACTATGGTGTTTATCGAGCCAGCAAATATCCATGATTTCTCCTGAGAAGGCCGGATGGGTGACAGCGCCGGCGGCGAGGCCTGAACACCCCGGTTTACAGATTACAGGTCAATGGCAGACAAAAAAAATCAGGCCCGGAGGCCTGATTCATTAAAGCGTCAATCCACTTACATCAGCGGCTGAGCCATCATTACCAGTCTGATCAGTGGCTGCGGGTAGACCCCTAACAGCAGCACCAGAATGGCGGAGATCAGCACGACCACACCACCGGCGGTAAACGCCCAGTTAGCTGGCGTATCGCGGGTGTGCAGCTCCGGCGGGCTGAGGTAAAGACTTACCGTGACGCGCAGATAGTAGTAAAGGCCAATCGCACTGCCCGCCACCACGGCGCCGGTCAGCCACCACAGGTGTGCACTGACGCCGGAAGCGATGACGTAGAATTTACCGATAAAGCCCAGCGTCATCGGGATACCCGCCAGCGACAGCATCATCACCGTCATGACCGCAGAGAGAATCGGACGATGCCAGAACAGGCCACGGTAGGAGTAGAGCGAGTCCGCATCCGGTCCACGATACGGGCTGGACATCAGGCTGACGACACCAAAGGCGCCCAGGCTGCTGAACAGGTAACCGGCCAGATAAACCCCGGACGTTTCCATCGACAGCTCATGATCTTTCACCGCAATCAGCGCCACCAGCAGATAACCCAGGTGGGCGATGGAAGAGTAACCCAGCAGACGCTTGATGTTGCTCTGCGAAATCGCCATCAGGTTACCGAACAGGATCGATACGAAGGCGATCAGGCCCAGCACTGTGCGAACGGCCTCACTGTCGGTGACCGGCGCATACATGAAGAGCCGCATGATGACACCGAAGATGGCAATCTTGCTGGCGGTCGCCAGGAAGGTCGACACCGGCGCGGGCGCACCCTGATAGACATCAGGCGTCCAGAGGTGGAACGGCACCAGCGAAAGTTTGAAGCCCAGACCGATGATCATCATGCCCAGCCCAACCAGCAGCAGGGGCTCCTGAATCATGCTGTCGGTCAGACTCTGACCCAGCGCAACGAAGCTCAGGTTGCCGGAGTCTGCATAGATCAGCGCGATGCCAAACAGCAGGAACGAGGAGGCCGCCGCGGAAAGAATGGTATATTTCAGCGCCGCTTCCAGCGAACGTTTCTGGCGGAACGCATAGCCAATCAGACCAAACAGCGGCAGCGACAGCAGCTCAATCCCGATGAACAGCGCCGCCAGATGGTTGGCACTGGCCAGTACGATGCCACCCAGGGCCGCAATCAGCACCAGCAGGTAGAACTCATCTTTGTTGTCCGGGAAACCGGCCAGCCACGGATAGGCAAAGGTGCAGGTCGCCAGACTCGCCAGCATCACCAGCGCGGTGTAGAACATCGAATAGCCATCGACACGCAGCAGCGGCGTGACATCCATCGCACCGACCTGACCGACAAAATAGAGCGACAGCAGCGCCAGGTTCAGGCCAACGACCGTTAGCGTGGCGTTAACGAAGTGGTCGCGTCGCCAGGCAATGGACAGCATCACAACCACCACCGTCAATCCGACGATTAACAGCGGCAGCAACGCAATCAATTGGTGAGGAGTTATTGTCATGGCGAATTACGGCCTTGTAGTTGAAATTGAAGCGGTAAACCACTGCTGAATATTGCTCATGGCAGCGTGCGAAGTATCCAGAATCGGCTGTGGAT